>Ga0265292_1000229_pt1 | contig 96738 bp, 137 predicted proteins | sample Munlanlewell296A_FD_189080 | JGI IMG/M metagenome (GOLD analysis project Ga0265292, IMG submission 189080) | Leachate microbial communities from a municipal landfill in Southern Ontario, Canada - Leachate well 296A | ecosystem: Engineered > Solid waste > Landfill > Unclassified | place: Canada...
CTCATGGGGGCGGACGGAAGGGAGGATGCGAAGAGGGGCGCACGGTCCCGGCTCGTCTTGGCGAGTACCTTGTCCCCCTCACTCACGAGGGCCGGGTAGACTTGGGGGGTGCCGTCGGGGAGGAGAGTATAGTGCGCGTTCAGTTTGCCCTGGCCAGAGGTGGCCACGGTGGCGGCATCGATGATGTTCGACTTACCGGATCCGTTTTTGCCGGTGAGGATGTTCAGACCAGGGCGGAAGTCGAGGGTGAGGCTTCCTTTGACGGGGCCGATGTAGTCGAATTTGAGGGTGAGGGAGGGGTTATTCGTCATCGATGTTACCTATTCCTTTGTGGGCCTTGTAGTGATGGATTTGGTCCATGTATTCCCTTTCCGAGTCAAAAAGAAAGTCCTCCGCGTCGTAATAGGGAATCTCCATCTCGCTCGCGATCGGGGTCCGTTCCTCTTCGTCTCCGTCCAAGATCGATGCTTCATCGATCATGGCTTTGATATCGTCCTTGAACGCTTCCATGACCTTGCGTAGTTGCTTGTTGGCTCGGCTGTTGAGCTTCCGATACATGGCGTCATAGGCGCGCTTTGCCTCTTCATCGTAGTAGCAGAGGATTTCGTCCGTTACCATCCTCTTGAGCACACCCGGATAGAGGGCTTCCAGTGCATCGAGTTCAACCGCGCCGCTTCCGAAAGCATCTTCGAACTTGGCGGCTCGTTTTTCCGATTCCTTGATCGGAACCCTGGGCAGGTTGTAATCTCTGACCTGATCTTCGGTCAATGCAAGAGCCTTGACAAAGCAGTGAAGTTCGATGCCGTACTTCTTGAGCATAAACTCCAGCTTCCGAGCGACGGCGCACGGCATCGACTTGCCAGCCGGATCAAAGTCCGAGATGTAGAGAATAATAGCCGGCTTGTCGGCATCCTCGATTCGTCTCGCGGCGTTGTAGACGCTCGTAATACTTGCCTCACCCTGGAAGGTGCAAAGATTCGCGCCATACAGGGAGCATAGGGGCTCCAAAACGTCGTTCATGGTTCCCTTCTCGCACCAGATTTCAATATGGTACGGTTGGACCGTCGAAGGTGATGGGCCGATGATGTTGACGTATGGGGTGATTTTAACCTCGGAAACGAAGGGTTTGTCCTCGCCCCAATAGTTCGCGTTGATGATCGGCTTCGGGTTCTTGTTGTCGATGATGCTCTCGATTTCGACGAGCCCCAGGTATCGTGCCTGTTTTGCAGCCTGTGTGAGAAACTTCCAGCACTTGTCCGTGTTCTGGTACTGCTCCCCATTCGGAAGAGGGATCTCCTTGGACAATGCCCAATAGTGGGCGCGTCGAAGGTGGACGCCATTCGTGTAGCCCGCTTCCTTCCAGATTTTGTCAGCGAACCATTCCGCCATGATAACGTCGGACGGGGTTCCAGCATAGAACGGATCATTTTTTGGGGAGAGGGCCAGGACTTCCGGTATGGAAAGTCCGTTTTCTCTTGCGATTGCTTTGATGTCGTTTTGGTTCATTCTGGCCTCTCAATGTCTTCGAAGGGAATGTGAATGGTTACGCCGTCGCCATCGACGGCTTGGATTGTGTAGGTTCTTCCGTGGTACTGGATTTCGTCGCCCGGGTTTAGGTGGTCAAGCCAGCGCTCGAATTCAACCTCTTCCTTGGACTCGCCGGGAAGGGTCGAGCATCCTGGAGGTAGGTTCCAGCCGGGCATCAGAAAAGCCTCCCTTGTTTGCTCTCTTCTTCACGCTTTGACCCGTACCGGAATGCCGCTTCCTGGCAAGCTGGGCATGGTTGGCCGGGGCCGCAGGGGAAGCCTTTCGTGCAGCCATCCAAGGGCCAATCCATCGAAAACGCCATAACGTAGCCGGTAACTCCTTGCGGCGTTGTGCAGAGGGTGGACAGTTTCGCGTCTTTCCGGACCCATTCCACCGTCGTGTCCTCGATATGGCAGGCGAAGATATCGCCCTTTTTCGTCGCTACCCAGACTCGGGATTTTTCGGTCATTCCGCGTCCTTGCATGTTTCGATGGTCGTGGCGATTCGGTCCAAGTGGGCGGCCACGTCGCCGATCGCCAGCACCATGCACAGGAGTTGCAGGATGATGCACAACAGCAGAAACGGTATCAATGCCCCTTTCATCTCGCGTCCCACTCCACTTTGGCCGCCTGAATGGTCCCGGTGGCGTTCTTGGAATTCCACCGATCCGCCGTGCCGGATTCGGTGACTTTCCCGACCTGGCCGGGAAGAATGGTTACGGACCCGAGGAACTTGGCGGTAGATGCTCGGGTGCATTTCACGCGCGTCCCGATCGTGATGCGGAGGTCCGAGCCGTCTTCACGCTCGATACTGTCTTTCCGAATCCAGGTTTCCATCTCGCTCTCCTCTCGTTCCGTTTCGCCCTTGATCGGGCTCGTTCGGCCTGGATTTCCAGGGACGGGGCCCGGCGTTACCGGGCGTGAATCATTGCAGACTCCTTCATGATGGCGGGTGAAACTGAAAGGAACATCCCTACCTTTACACGTTCCCCGCTTGCTGTCAACGGGGAAGCGTGGAAAAGCACTAATAGAGTTCGGGGTAATCGGCTCGGTTGTAGTGCCCAGTCTCGCGGTTTCGCTCGCTGACAGTCTGGGCTACCCACCCGGCGGCGGTCTGATCGATCATCGCTCGGATGGCGATGGCGGAGTTCAGGTAGACCTGTCGGCTGGTTCCGTTCTGGCCCTGGTAAGTGACGACGATCTCTTTTCCGGCCAACGACTCGCGCACGGCGGCGTCCGTGGCTGCACGGTCTTTGCGGCTCTGGTCAATCAGTTCCTGGTCTTGAGTTCGGCTCATCTTCGTTTCTCCTGTTCGGGTGACGCCCCAGAATAGAGCAACTTCCATGCCGCCACTAAAACCGGCGTTCTATGGTAGCCGGTACGACTTGAATGTCGTGGTCAATCCTGGCATGGTTCGTGCCTATTCCGTTCTATGTCGGTTTTCGACCACGACTTACAGATCAGGTCGTTGCGCTGGATGTCACGGTTAGAAGATCCGATCGATGATTTCGAGCACATAGAGATAGTTCGCCTTGAACTCCGGGTCCTTCTCTTTCTTGGCTCGTAGCGCCTTGATCAGGATGTCGAAGTACGCCGAGTCAACCCCGGTCAGTTGATCTTCCAGAACATCGATGTCCGACAAGTCGAGTTCCGATATCTGGAAGGCCATTTTCATGAACTGCCCGGCGTTGATCGAGAAGCCGCGCGCGATGAACTTGCGGGTCCGGATGACAGAGCAGATCGGGTACTTGCTTCCGACGTAGACGAGTTCCTTGGCCAGCAGGGCCTCAAGCGCCTTCGGGGGGAGGATGAGTTCACCGGTCTTCGATTCCCATGCGCAAGTACAGTGAACGAAGTCGTAATTCTTGTGGATCTCCGCGACTTCCCCGAAGAACCGAAGGACTATCTGAATCTTGCCCGAAAGCGTGATGGCGTTGGAGGACATGAAGATCGGGCGATATCGCGGCTTGCTCTTGTCCTGCTCTTCGTCGAGAACCTTGGCCACGTCGGCAACGAAGGTCTCGCAGGAAGGATCGTTGATCCCGGTACTCTCAAAGTAATGGTAAGAGGCGGTCCCCTCTTCGCTGGCGATGCCGGCGGACTGGATACGTACCTTCACGCGGTCGCCCGTCGTGTCCACCTTGATATCGATCGCGCCTCCGGTTTTGTGGGAGTTGACGGCGTTCGCCTCGTACTTCGCGACGTAGTACCGGGCCACACGAGCACAGGTGTCCTTGTCGGTGAAGTACACATCGAAGTCGTTGGGCGGCTCCCCAAGGAGCATCGACGCGATGGCCCCGCCGGTCACGAGGCAATGGCTCTTGACGTGGTCCCGAAGGGCCTCGTCTTCGATGGACGAAAGCCAGTCGTCGATCTTCTTGCGGAGTACGGTTTTGATGGTCTTGGTTTTCATGAGTTCTCCTGATTGGTTTGAGCAGAAGGATCAAGGTCCGAGTCGATTTCAGCCGATTCAACCTCGATCCCGAATTCGCGAGTATGAACGGTATCAAGACACGCGTCCAGAAGGTCCTCTCGGTCCTCTTTCCACGTCGCCTTCTTGCCTCGCCCCTTCCCAGGAGTCAAGGCAGTAGCCACCGCGCCGACGTTGCCGGAGCCGATCTTGAGCGCTCCGAGAAACCCGAGCCAAGAAGCGTTATCGCCTTCCCAGCGCACCGCCTCTTCTTCGGATACCCGGTGCCACCGACGGGCGAGCAAAGAGCCAGCGTCCACCTTGGGGCTCTTCTTGGTCTTGACGTGATAGCCGACGCTCCCGCCCGGCACACGGATAGCCCCGTTGTCGCAAGCCGCCCGGATGGCGGGCTCCAGTGCGGCAGTTTGAGCCTTCAAAATGGCGTAATGGGCCGCCAGCGCTTCTGGTTGAACACCGGCCCAGCCATGGGTGATCCATAGACAAGCCGCCTCGCACTGGAGAACGTAGGGACAACCCATGCACCGAGGCCCTGGGTTCGCCTGTCTTGGCTTGATCGATGCCGCCTTGATGGCCGTGGAGAGATCCGCCTTCCATTCTTCCAGAACGGAAAGGCCCGCTTCATCCAAGTCAAGATGCTCCGCGAAAGTGTGCCCCGTCCGGATCGAGGTGATTTCACGGCGTATCCAGTCCGGCTTCTGCCCGTTCTTCTCCTCGTATTCGGCGATGGCGAGAAGAGCATACCCGCGCATCTGGAGAGACGAGCACTCTTCCTGATTAGCGGTCCATGCCGACTTCCAGTCTCGGACCACGATCCCGGTGGATTCGGCGGCGTATTCGTCGCCTTCCGTCTGCTCGGTCCAGGTCAGGTCCAGGATCCCATGGTAGGACGCCTCGGGATATTCGCAGGCCTGCCAATTGGCGTCCGCTTTGAGCCAGACTTCACGGCGTCCTTCTGGGATCCCGTGCTTGTCGGCGTAGTCCGTGGCCATTTTCGCGCCTTGGAGAGCGGCTTCTATGGGGATTGGGGGCTCCATCTCGGAATGGTAGGATCGCCCTTCCGTGGACAGGCGGATCACGAGAGATTCCGTGTCGCACGGATAGGCCTGGAGTACCGCGTGCGCCACGATCCCCGGGCCGAAGATGTCTCTTGGATAGGGCCTGCGCTCTTCGTAGAGGGTCAGGGCGTGCGGACAGTGACGGGTGAAGTTTCGGAGCGCTGATGAGGAGAGGGCTTTCATCCGATGTTCCCCGCAGAAATGAGGTCCGCGTCAGCGGCGACGTCGTCCGGGTGTTCTTCGAGCAATCCAGCCACGCGGTATTCAGGCAACGCGCGCGCACCCTGAATCCGGGCCTGTTGCGCCGTGATCCATCCGATGATGTCCGCGTCCCCTGCCACGGAGATGGAAACAACCGGGAAGCGCCTTTGCTGGCTCGCATCCGTTCGCTCCTGCAACTGGAGCAGGACGGGCAACCCAAAGAGCGGGATCGTGGACGGGTCCAATCCGAGCGCGGCACAAGACCGCTCAAACGAGGCGAACAGGCCGACGAAAGCCTGAACCGTGTTCCAGGATCCGCTCTGGTACTTGAAAGGCACGTTCGGAAGGCCCTTGCCGTCCACACGGGGCCAGTCAAACCGGGCAAGGAATCGCATCCACGGCTTGCAGGCAGGCCCATGGCGGTCGTCGGGCGGCTTGGCGAAGGGGCAGCGGTCACCGGGGCACTTGATCGCTCGATAGCCAACCCATGCAGGCGGGAGTTTCGGATCGCGAAAGTCCGGGGCGCTAGGGTCGTATCGCCACGCGGTCCCGTCGCTCTCGCCACCGTTCCCGACGCAAACAGGGCGCTGTCTTGGGTGAGATAGTGCCTTGCCCGCGACGGGCAACTGTTGCGCCTGCCTTCGCCAGTCGAAGCACTCCGCGATCGTGGCATGGGTCAACCTGGCCGGGATGATCTTCCGTCGCTCGGCTGGCGCGTCGTTGAACGAAGCAAAGGACGGATGCGGCGCGCGAATCCCACCCTTGATGTCGCCTGCTGCCTGACGTTCGGGCAGAAGGACATGGAACCGGTCCCGCTCGATTGGGGCTCCGGAAGGCCCCTTTTTGCCGATCGCAAGAGCAGCAGCGATCGGCTCCTTGCCGGTTACTCCGTTGATCCCTTTGGGGAGGTCGGTCATTTCTCACCTCCCTTCATGTCTGGATCGGCTCCGAAGATGTCGGAAACGCCGTAGCCGCGATCGTTGCAGACGTGAACCTGGTACAGGGTATGCGTTTTGAACGCCGCATCCACCAGGAATTGCACGGTATGAGGGACATGGATCGGTCGGTGCAACTCACCGCACCGCCGGCACTTGTAGATGATGAAGCCGGGTTTATCCAACGGACACCTCCGAAGCCTTGACCTGCCCATTCAGCCAAACCATGAGCGGAGCCACGGCTTCCGAATCACCGGCCTCGTAGTTCTTGACGCCGATGTAATCGATCGTCTTGGAAAGCCGAAGATCCTCGGGAAGACACCCTTCGCGCCGGAGATCCGCAAGGTCCTTGGCATGCGCGGCTTCCTCGTTGTCGAGGGCTTCGCGGAGCCGGTCGGATTTCCCGTGCGCGGCGATGGCGGCCTGCCTCTCGTTGTCCATGGCGTCGAAGATCCCACAGAAAACAGGGGCAAGGGATGGATGTACGATTTTGAGCGTCGAAAGCGCTCCGGCGGCTTCGTCGTATTTCATTGAGTTCTCCATTGTGGAAGTGCAAGCGTCTACCAGACCGATAGCCGCTTTGCGTTGGTCGCCGTCCAAGTGAGCGACGAGGGAAAGTGCTGCTGTCCGGATTTTGTCCAGGGCGCGGCGGGTCATTTCTGCTCCGTGGGGAGCACCGCCCAACCCAAGAACAGGCAAGCGCAACGATGAGCCCGGCCGAATAGGGCACAGCGGGCGAGGGGGTGATAAGGAGGCGGGTGAGAAGATCGGCCGTCCAGGAGTAGGCTCGGACGCTTGCGACGACTCCGAGCGCCGTCAGAACACCGAGCCCAAGAGCAAAGGGGAACATGGGTGCGTGGTCCGCCTCGAACCATGTCACGAAAAGAGCGAGAAGGAAGGGGGTCATCTCGCCACCGCCCGGACATCGCACCAACGGACTCGGGATGCCGTGTAGTATCGGTGGACCGCGCCGTTGTGATTGACCTCCTCGTAGGGACCAGGGAAAAACTCCGAGAGGTCGCGCACCTGGACATGTGCGTCTCGGTCCTCTCGCATGTCCAGAGTGACCGCGAGCACCTCGGCATCGGGGTGCTGCATGAGCGTGGCCCGGAGCGGTCCACGGGCGAGGCGCACAGCGAAAACGGCTGCGGGGGCGCTCATGGGGCCATCCTTCGGGGTAGGGTGTCAGAGGAGGAGGAACCGGATCGAGAGACGGTTGAGGTCACCTCCCGATCCGCCTCTTGCATGGGTTCCTCCTGGTTCATCGCGTCGTGACAAAGGTCTGCGAGAGCCTGCCCAGCCGCCCGAGCGCCACTGTCGCAGGTCATCTCGGCGACGGTCAGCCCGTGTCGCCTGATGTTGGCGAGGTCGTCAATGAGCCTGGAGACCTCTCGCTGGGACTTGGCCAGCTCCAGGCGAAGGACCTGGAGCTCTTCGGCGGGCGGTAGGGTCTCGATGCCGATCTCGGGCATGGCTACTCCATCTCGGCGTAGGGGCCCGAGGCCTCGCGCTTGACTTCCACGCAGGGCTGACCCTGCCCGTACATCCGAAAGAGATCGGCCAGCAGGGTGTAATGCCCCGTGGCAGAGCCGTACCGCTTCACAGCGCGACGGGCCCCGCGAAGGGTCCAGCCCGACTGGAGGCGGGCGCACCCGAGGCTCTTGCCGGTTTCCTCGACTTTGGAGAAGGGGAGGGAGTAGCGGGGGAGGATGAGGTGCTTGATCATCGGGACACCTCCCACGCGCGAGCGGGGTGCTTGATGGCGAAGTAGGCCTTCCACAAGGCCTCTACCGGGGCATAGGACTCCATGAGACGGAGATGAATCGCCAGCCTGGTTCGAGGCCCCTCCTCTTCCGTCATAAGGGGGAGGCGGTCGACCGCCTCCCGGAAAGCAACGTGATACCACGCGGAAAACTCATTGTGAGCTCGGGAGTAGGCCTCGAAGGCCTCGTAAACGTGCAGCATCTCATCTCCTCCCCCGGAATCCGCCGGGGGTCGGTGAAGGGGGAGGGCTAACGGGGGAATCTCACGGCCCACTGGCCGTTGACGTCCCCCACAAGCACGAGCGAGGCGCCATCAAGGTAGAGCTCGATGCCGTCCGTAGTCCACTGGTAGTTCCAGCCGTCGATGAGGCCGGATGGGTCGAAGCCCTCGCCGGCGTGGTTTCCCGCGCGGAAGGCCTCGACGATTTCGGTGGCGGTGAGATTGGCGGGGTTGACTGCTTCGAGGCTGAACATGGAATCTCCAAAGAGCCGGGGTGGTTGGTGGCTCCGTGCCCAAAGTAGTAGCAAGGTCTATGCCAGCGCTCCACAGGACGACCCGATCCGCTATCAATGCCCGATTTCGTCTCCCATGCTCTCTGATACAGGCCCGACCACGACATTCAGATCAATAGCGAAATGAGGCGTTCTTCCTACATCGGCAAAGACCGTGCCAACATGGCGAACGGTAGAACGTCGGTTTTCGCGGTCCTCGCGATTGGATTTCTCCACGGATCGGTCTGGAAAGCACGACATCAATGTCTCGATTCAACCCGTTCCCGCGTGCAACCAGCCTTTTCAAGCGCTTCCCGTTCCGCCTCGTCAATGGCGGCCAGGGAGAACGGGTTGGAGGTCTCTTTTCGGAGCGCCGCAAACTCCCGCTTGATGGCGGCTTTCGGGTCCACCGGGCGCACCTTGGCTATCAGGTACGCCGTGAAGAGGAGTAGAGCGATGGAGGAGGCTATCAGGGCGAGGTCGAGCATGTCAGGATCTCCCGGAGTCGTCGGCAATGCGAGGAATCAAGGCCTTTCCGGCCCACTTTCACAAAATGGCGTCCATGGCCCACGATGTCGAGGTCGTCAAGGATCGCGTAGGTCCGGACCTCAGGATGAGAGTCCAGCCACGCGCGGATCTCGCCTGACCGTGGGTGCTCTCTCTTGAGCCAGTCATGCTCCGGGGTGCATCCGACGATCGGAACCGTGAATCCCGCGCTTTGAAGAGCCACTTTCGTCTTCTCGTACCCGTAGATCCCCTCAATCCGCCAGTCCGAAGAGACCACGATCGATGTTCCGGTATCCTGGCATATCCGGTTTAGATGCTCGCATTTCTCCGGATCGATGTAGTCGATACCAAAGCGCTGGCGGGTCTTGCCGCTGTTCAGCACGTCGTCGATGTCGAGGAAGAGGGCTTTCATGAGGGCTCCTTCTCATGGCCAGGGCATCCGGTCTTGTACGAGAACCCTTCGCAGGTTTCGCCGAGCGGCATCATCTCGATCCCGTCGCAGAGCATGTCGGCGAACCAGGACCGGAGTTCATGAACGTCTTGCGGATAGCGGCCTTCCCGGGTGAACGTCTTAAGATAGGGTCGGAGGTCCCGGTTGTTGTAGGTTGAAAGGCCCTTGATGGAATAACTGCAATGAATGATTTTCACGTTGGCTCCAACATTTGCACGAACGCCGCCGGATCCGAGATTTCGGCGGTGAAGGACTCGGGGCACAGATGGATGCTTGTTCGAGTCGGCAGACCGTCGCGCTGGTACGAGGCGACATAGGGAGCCCATTTAGTCGGTTCCCCCTTGTGGATCTTGCTGCCTTTACATGTCACGCCGTCCACCACGGTAGTAACCTCTTCATGCCATGACCAGAAAAAACGGGCTTCGTGGGTGTAGGAGATTGAGACGTGCTCGTCGGTCACGGTTACAATCGGGTCCACGGATCGGGATTCGACTATCCACACGCCCGAACCTTCGGGATCCTTGGGTGGCTCGGGTTTCGCGTTGCCGCGATCGAACCTGTTGAACGTGCCGTGAGAGCCGGGCTGATAACGGAAAGTGAAGGCGTCCGGTTTCTCTGCCATGATAGCAAGGGCCTCCGCGTGCATCCCTTTGATGCAGGCCTCTTTGCTCGGGTAGATGACGAATCGGCGATTACCGAGTCCGTTGGTTGATGTTGTGCCGGTTTCGGCGCGCCAGAGTTTTAGGATCATCTCTCAATCCTCCTGAATCCGATCGCCCAAACCCACTCAAGAGGCGAGTCGAAGTAGGCCAGGTAATCGGCAGGTTCGGTGAATCCTTCGGCCAGGAGATCCTTTGCCGAGATGTCCTTGACCCGCTCAAGCCGGATTTCAGTTATTTCCAAAATGGAACGTACTGCTTTGAAAGGCATGTGGATGCTCGGTTTCCATGGGCGGTAATCTGTAGGATCGGACGTTGCCCGGTAACATATCCCGACATCGCCGACCAGTGCTGGTCTCCACGTCTCCCGGACATAAAGCCGGTCTCCAACCCCGCCGTAGGGGCAATGAGCCCGATGGACGGTATCGTCCTGGTAGGGAATGTGGAGGTAGCACGCACCGAAGAGGGAAGGCCCGTCCGGATAGGCCCGCGCCTGCCAGTCTTCCACCGGCTTGGTAAACGGAATCTTCGGTGGCTTGACCGCCCGTCGGGTCTGACTCTTTTCGCCCGTCCAGGTAAGCAGGGCCATCCGGTCATCCATGAGGATCGGTCGGAGGTCGTAGGAGCCGCCGGGGCAGTCGTCGAAAGCCCAACCGCCGTCGGTTTTCACGTCGCGGGTATGTTTCTTTGGCGTCCCGTCGATGTTCGCCGGCACGTCTTTTTCGCAGATCCCGCAGTAGCATTTTTCTCGGGTCATTTCGCTACCTCCTCAACAGCCTTCTTTCTCGTGTCCGCATCGAAAAGGGAGAACCCCACCCTTGCCCACCATCCAATCACGTTCATGAGTTCCACTGCCGGAAGGTCTACCCTTACCCGGGCATGTTCGCCCTTTTCCATATGGAAATTACTGCACCGGTAGACAGGCCCGCGTCCGTCAAGGTACAGGTCCAACCCGGTAGCCTCCACGTCGCCGTTCTTGGACCGGATGATGAGCGAGGCGGGCTCCTTGTCAGCGGTTTCGACGGTCGCCTTTTCCCGCTTGCCTGCGATGATCGTGGCACACAGGTCCACGCACTCATCGCAGATATTGACGTTTGGACCGGCAACCATCATGCGAGCGTCTTTGATGGTCTTTCCGCAGAAGGAACAGGAGATGGGTTTCATTTCGCACCATCTTTCTCGGCTTTGATTTTTTCCAACCGCTGCTTTTCTTCCAGTGGAATGGGTGGGGAAAAGTAGGCGCGATCGAAGGTTCGCCTTGACTTCACCTTTGTCCGGTACCCCTCCTCCTTGTTGCCAGGGTGGTAGGAACAGGCAATCACCGAGTCTCCCCCCTCTCCAAAGGATGTCACGGTGAACAAATCACCCTCTTCTGGAGTCCCCATCACACCGCCTACCCACCATGAGAACCCGATACAGACTCGACGGAGAGCGTAGCGCTTGATCCCATCGTTATGGGGATCGGAGTGGTGCCACCACTTACCTATCTTGATCGGCTTTCTCCCCTGGTAGTGGTCGATGGAGTCGGCGGCGCTCTTGTTCCCTGCCTGACAGGCCGCTGCGTGCATCTGGTCTATTTCCCCAGGGATGTAGCCGCTGGACTCCTTCATCATCGTCCGGAAGTCCTCCAGGTCCCATCGAAGTCCTCCCCATGTGGCAAGCCGGACGGCTGAGGCAAGAGACTCGTTCAAGCGGGCCCAGGAACGGGTCCACCCATCGGAGCCCCATCGTCCGAAAACGAGCCGGAATAGGTCGATTGCTGGGCTTGTTTTGTTCATTTCTTTTTCTCCAACACGGCAGCAAACACGGAAGGGAAAACGAAGTCGGAAGGACACCGAAGATCGCGCAGGTCCTCCTGCAAATACTCCCACTCGGAATCGCCTTCCTTCTTGGTCCCAGAGTTCAGCAGGTGGTGTATCCGGATGAACGCCCGTTTCTCGTCATCCGTCCAGTCTTCGGGCCATTCCCGATCGTTGCAGTTGCGACTTCCGAGGATGTCGGACAGTTGGCGGAGTAGGGCGATTATCTCCGTGGCTATTTTTTCAGGTACGATCATTTTGAACAACTCCCAAGAGTAACGCGAGCCCCTTCAACATCCCGCCGGACCCTCGGAGTAACCCGGAAAACATGGATATCCCAGTTCTTCCGAGGGCAAACGTCGCGGACGGTATACGTGATCCGATCGCCTTTCGGGAACGTGACGCAAACCTTGGACCCCATGGGCGCCGGGTGATTGATCGGCTTTGCGATAGACCGGGAGTTGACGGGCCACGTTGCATAGGGGGCGGGAAGGTCGAACGCCGTCACTCCGGAGAGGACGGCGAGAAGGAGAAGGGTTTTCATCGGTTAGCCTGTTTGACGATAAACCTTGTGTAATCGCGTTCGGCAGAAACCGCTTCGGTAATCGCGTCCGAAAGGCGCGGCACGGCGACAAACGGCAGGATTTCAACCATGATGGCCATTTTCCCAGCCAGCGCCAGGGCCTCGCGCTGAACATGGGCGAGGTCAAGCAGTTCTTCGTGGGTCATTTCTTCAAGGGGTTTCATCTCACCTCCACCCCGTCAAGAATAACGGTCCAACCAGCGCGGACCAGGTAGGGAGCGGCCCATGCCCGGTGGCATCTTCCTGCCGCTGCTTCCGTCTTGGAACATGTGCAGCAGAGGGTATCGCCGTCCAGCACCATGCGTCCGGTCGCCGTCGCAAGCCTGCCAGGATCAAGGGAAAGCTCCGCGAGCGCATCGAGCATCTGACAGTAGAAGTCCGCTCGGTAGTCCTCCATGGTGATTTTACCTTGCTGGTAATCCCTGAATCGCCTGGGGACGAGAGCGGAGACAGTTCCTTCCCCGTGCTCCCATGTCCTCGGCTTGGCCATGATCGTGTAGACATGCCCATGGTGGAGTTTCTTGCTGGAAAAGTTGGTAAGGTAAAGGGTGGGCATTATTTCGCTTCCGAATCGATGACGGAGCCGCCAAACGAAAGAACGCCAACCCGGGCCAGCATGAGCACCTCGTCACGCTGCCACTTACCGGTGGCCGTCATCTCCTTGTTCTTCCGGAGGTTTATCTCACGAACCAGAGCATCGATCGCGGGGTAAACCGGCTCCCCGTCCCACCAGAGAGGGGAGGCGTCACCCATGACCCGCTGGTCCACCTGCCATTCAGGCTTCGCGAATATCCCGTCCGCGCAGAATCGGACGTTCGCCGGCTTGTGACCAGGCCCTTGCGATTCCAGAAGTGCTGGGATCCCTACGAGAAGGATGTAATCTTTCATGTCGGTGCCTTCACGTTCCATCGAAGTTCATCGCGTTAGCTATGATCCGTCGAAGTTCATCCCGCTGGATTCGGCATTCGGCGAGATCGTTCTGAACGCTCTTGATCTCTGTGAGAAAACCCTGAACGAGCCTGACGAGCCCTTGCGAGTAGGGATACACGTCGTAATTCTCGATCGGCTCCGTGCGATGCGAAAGGATGATCTCATGGTCCAGGGCGTGCTCGATCGGCCCGTGGATGATCGCGGTAACGGTCTCGTGACCGATGGACGCGGTTCCACGGTTTGTGACTCTGCCGATCCACCATCCTTCCGGCGAGTTGACCCGATTCACGAAGATGATGCACTTGGAGCCGATAGCGGGCAGATCCTGGCCCTTCCATGTTCCGCTCATCTCCCCTCCGTTTCCGCGAACCGGATCGCCTCATTCACTCGAAGAATCGGCTTGCCCACGATGTCAATGCGGGCGCCGAGCACCTTGACCTCGCGCCGACCGCAGTAGGGGCATTCACCCCAATACAGGCCGTGTTCGGGGCATTCTTGCATCTTTTTCATGACTCTTTCCTCCACTCAACAACCGGCCTATCTCCTACCCATGGAATCCAGAAAACGTGATCCATAAATGTTACGAGGTGGTCACCAGGGAGATCCCCGTGAGAAAGATTCAGATTCTTCATTAAACGTTCGGCAGTCTTCTTTCGGTATAGGCTTTCGCCACCGAACCCAAAGATCGCACTTTCTTCGGCCTTGTCAATGACCTGCCAGCCTTTCCGTCGTTGTTTCAGGTAGTAACGGGGCGTCGGGGCCGGGATATCAATCGATATGACTGTGTGTATCTGTGGGGAATCCATCCGAATCTCATTGATCCATTCCCGGATCTGGGGAAGCTCGGCCATAAAAGCAGATTCCGAGATCCGCACGCGATGTTGGCGGAACTCAAGCCCTTCTCCAAGCTCGTTACTGTCCTCATCATGGATCCATCCGGGTATCCCTGCTGCCTCCATGACGCGGCAGAAGACGCTTTTCCCGCACCCTTGCGGCCCCCAGACTCGGCAACCCCTCCCGCTCCGGATGACTCGGGAGAGTTCCGGCAAGTCCTTGACTGCCGTGCGGTAGAAGGCCTTCCACTGGCTCGGAACTTCTTTGCTCATGGCTTCACTTCCTTTCATCTCCTGCATAGCCGATCGCCTTCGAGGTGTCAACGGGGATTCGTGGAATATTACTCATCATCATCTCGGCCCATCCACCCGGGCTCAAAATACCAGAACTTCGTCCGTACCTTTTTACGAGTCCACCCGAGTTTCCGCAGAATGTTTCCGATCCGCATCTTCTCGTGATGCGCCTGCTTTTCGATCGGAACCTTAATGCACGATGACAGGATGTCACTCGTCTGCACGCGCCCGCGCCCTTGAATCCACTCCGCAACAGGATCCTCCCAGATATCCGTGAGTTGGTATTGGTTCCATATCTCCGATAATGCCGCAGTGTCCTCGCCTCTGTTAAAATGCCACTTCTCGCCAGAGTGAAAAGCTGCCACAGCTTCGGCCCATAGTTGATCTCGGTTCCAGGCGATTCCTTTAAGGTCGATCGTCGTGACATGGACCGGCCAAAACCGGCGCGCGCCTGTCGGGTCGTTCAGAAACTCGTCCTCGTTCGTGCTGCCGACTATGACGCATTGCCGCTCATATCGTACCTTATTCCTGCCATACGCCGGCCGGAACCTATCATCCTGCGCGGAAAGGAACGCCTTGACTGCCGTTGTCTCGCTCTTTCGCACGGAATCCAACTCGGCTAGTTCATAAATCCAGATCCCAACCAACGCATCCCGCCCGTCCTTGGAATGGATATCGATCGAAGTGTCGGAAAACCAGCGTTGATTAGGCACAAGTGCCCGAAACACTGACGATTTGCCTGCGCCCTGCTCACCGTGGAGGATCAGTGTTGTGTCCACCTTGCACCCTGGCTCAATCGCGCGAGCAACCGCCGATATCATCCACATACGGCCGATCTTTTCGTAAATCGGCCCAATCGCCCCCAAACCGCGCGACATCCACATATTAAGCCTGGGCTGGCCATCCCATCGAAGACTCTCCAACCAATCTCGGATAGGATGCGACGGATGGCGCGTAGCTACACAGATAATGGCCTCTCGAACCTTGGTTGTTGCGACTTCCTGGATCCCGTAAACCGAAGTTATCCACAGGTTGACCTCCGTTTCCATCGCGTCGGTCATCTCCTGCCCGCGCCACCGGACGACGTGGGCAAACGTGTCATCCACAAACGTGCCCTTCATCCTTGGATCCCCTTCAAGGATCTCAACAAGGTTCCGCAGCGACGGAATGACCATCCCCTTCTTTTTCTGGAGCCTCGCAAGCAGGGCGGGATCGGGAGCCTCGCGCTTTTCCGCGTCGGACACGTCCTCAATCATCATCCCAACCACGTCGTCATCCTGCTCTGGCGAGTAGTCCTCGGGGATTCCGTCCTCCTCTTCCTCCTGCTCGTCTATACCGTCCACCGGAATGATCGGGCCCCGGATCTCCAGAGCCGCAAGCATCCGAGCCGTGCGCTCTTCCTCCGGGAAACTCGCTAAAACAGACGCTAAATCTCGCTTTTCGATTTTGTCGCTCATAGAAACCTCTCTACCGTGAAACGCTCGACAGGGATCGGATGGACCGCACGGGCAATCTGCCCCGCGTACCGCTCACCTGCCTCGTCTTCGTCGGTCGCGGAGATCACCCGGATCCCCCACGGCCACTTGACATGATGAAACCCGCTAAAACCGCCCGATGTAGCTCCAAATACTGCGATCTCCTTCTGGTCCCTCAAACTGCTCGCGACAGCCAGGTAATCGGTCAGGCCCTCGCACAAGATCGCCACCTTCGCAGGCGCACCCTTCAACAGCGGACGCCCTTTCCACGGATCGGCGAAGAACAGGTTCTCCGAGGTGCAATCTTTCGGCCATCGGCACTTCGGGAAACCCTCTTCCTCCGGGCACGCTCGCCCGTGAACGCTCCGCACCGCGCCCTGGTAGTCCACCGCCGACACGACAAGAGGATAGTGGTCTCCCCATGGCCACCACGTCGGCCAGTGTCGCCCGGCGTACCAACCGGCGGGGATCCGCGCAGGGTCAAGCCCTCGCCCCATCAGGTACGAAAGCCCCCCAGGCGATCCGCTCCCCACGGGCCGGCACTCACGGATGAAGTCGCGGACCTCCTCGGCGTCCGGCAAACCCGCGCGAACAGGAGACGGCACGGTCCCCGGCTCGACTCGAATCCCGCCGTTCGACCTCCACCACGCGGCGAGCTCCACAGCGCGCCCGTTGCAGCCGTTCACTGGGCCCCCTATCACGCGCCAGGCCACAAGGTCCGCCGCGTCCCCAGAAGCCCCACAAGCCCAGCAATGCCATCCCACGCGCTCGTCCTTGCGGAAGACGTAACTCATGGGCCCGCGCCGATCCTGCTTGCCTCGATGCACCGCCCCGCAAGCAGGGCAAGGACCGAACGAACGGCCTCGACCAGACTGCATACCGAGCACGCCCAGGACATCCTCTATCCGGGCAACTCGGGCGGCATCGAGCCATGAGGACATAGTTATGCCCTCTTTGCGATCGGCGACATCTACACTCCTTCGAACGGTTCCGATGGATTCCTCCACGGGTCCGGCCCTCTCTCTGCTGACTGGTTGGCCGACCTGCCAGCAGAGTGCGGGGAGTAGACCCGCAAGAGGTGCCGTTCCGTTGATGGAGGAGTTGCCATCCTGATCAGGGTAGCCGGTTGGTTGAGATTCGTCAAGGTGGGGCAGAAAGTCGCAAGGGGTCCACAAAGTATTGATGGCATTGAAATAGCAATATCGCAGGTTTTTTTCGAAATCAGGCGCTTTAAGGTATCCTGCGAATATGTGGCGTTGTAATAGGGGAATGGAAAACGTGCGCCCCCCTGGACCCCTGTTTCTATAGTATTCTTCGGAGAATTGCAATATGTTACACTTTTTCTCACATGTAGCGAGGCATCAGGGGGGCGTGGGGGGCGCATCATGTCAGAAGGCAGTAAGGAGGCGGGTATCGTTGCGCCCCCCTTGAAAGGGAAGGGGGGCTCATTTGGCGTTGTTGATTCATTGAAAGTTCCGGGCTAATGGAGCATATCCATCGTGGACCCCTTGAAAGACCAGCGGAAGCATGTGCGAACCTTCATGCGTCATACCCGAGCGCGCGGAGAGCGGAGCCGATCCGGTTGTACCGGTGCTGGCAAGGTTTGATGCCGAGCCCGGCCAGAACATCCTTGTTGCGGAAAAGCTGCTTATCCCCGACCCAATCTCGAACGAGCGCGATGAGTTCCGTATCCTTACACGTCTTCGGATCGGCTCGCTTCTTCTTGGTCTCCAGGGCGTGAATCCTGGCCTCCAAGGTATCGATCCGCTTGTCGGAGTTGAAGGAGCCCGTGCGCGCGATGGAGGGGAGGACTCGGTCATCCGAGAAAGTTACACCCTCCCCGTTGACAGATCCTCCCGAACGTGTAACAAGTACAGCATGATGATTCCAGTCAACCAGCCCCGTCGCCATGCCCGCTCCCCGGCGGGGCTTGCCGTTGTGGACCGCGCCAGACCCTTGAATGGCCGCCACAGAACCCCGTGGGCGCGTTGCCTATCCACGGGGAAGGATAGAGCAACGGGAGCCCGATTCCTCTTCGTGCGAGGGGATAGGGTCGCCAGCCAGGAGCGAGGGGTTCCGCCTTGCGGATTGCCGAATCCTGGCGCCCTTTCGCCGTGCGTCGTTCAACCCCGTATACGGTTTCTGCCGGAGTCGGGGAAGGAAAGGACACCCAGGATCGGCCGCCAACCGTGTGCACGCGGCGCGGCCAAGCTCCAACGGAAACGGTGGTTCGAATCCACCCCCACGGCTCATTTCCCCGTCGTCGCATTCCGCGATGACATGACACAAGAGGAGTAGACATGAAGTCAATCACCATCGACGGCGTGGAATACGCGCCGGTCGTCCCCAACGGAAAGCGCGCCATCGTCGTCGTCGATCGCGGGTGGATCTTCGCGGGTGATGTCACCGAGGCGAACGGCCGGATCATCCTGTCCCGCGCGGTCTGGGTCTTCAAATGGACGGGCGGCTGTGGCTTTTCGGCGATCTTTGAAGACGCCAAGAAGGCCGACGTACGCAAGATGCCGACGGTTGTTGACATCCCGGCGAAGTCGGAAATCTACCGCGTTCCGGTGTCCGACAACTGGGGGCTGTAATGCTGGGCGAGACCCTTCCTCCGTTCGTTTTGGTCGGCGACGGCTACGGCAACGGCGACGGCGACGGCTACGGCAACGGCGACGGCAACGGCTACGGCTACGGCAACGGCGACGGCTACGGCTACGGCAACGGCTACGGCAACGGCAACGGCTACGGCAACGGCTACGGCAACGGCGACGGCGACGGCTACGGCTACGGCAACGGCGACGGCTACGGCTACGGCAACGGCGACGGCGACGGCTACGGCAACGGCGACGGCGACGGCTACGGCAACGGCGACGGCTACGGCGACGGCTACGGCGACGGCTACGGCTACGGCACGGTTCAAAGCACACCATGACCCTTCCCCGGCTTCAATGGCCACCGATCCTCACCCGTTACCAAAGAAGCCGGACCCTCTGTCGTGCAATGGGGATCGTCTCTCCTGGTTCGAGTCCCACCAATGACGAGATCCCCAGCCGGGCAACCGGTCACCATATCGGCATTAGTGGGCTACCCCGTGGCTCTTTGGGGAAGCAGACTGGCTGAAGAATGCGTAGAGCCAACCCTTTACCCTGGAGATGAGATGATCACGATCCACCGCTTCAAGCTCCCAAAGCCCCCTGACAACCTCGATCACTTCTGGGAGGGCCTCGCCTCGCACCAGAAGACCCCGATCGGCCAGCACGAAGAGACATCCTCGGGCTTCATCGACATGAGCCCGCAGGAGTCTTCGGACCTCGTGAACACGCGCCCCACCGAGGGCTCCCTGCTCTCGTTCCGCTGGTGCTCCGAGCGCCGCAAGATCGACCCCCAAACCCTCAAGGACGCCTTCCAGGTCTGGCGCAGCCAGAACGACGGAATGCGCCTGACGAAGCGGGTCAAGGAAGAGATCCGCGATCGGCTGCTGCCCGACGCCTCACCCAAGCGCAAGGTCCTTCGCTGCTACGTTGACCTCCGCACCAACTACCTCCTGGTCCTGGGCTCCGAAAACGACGCCACCACGATCCGGAGCGCCTTCGATCGCGCTACTGGGCTCGCCTGCTATCAGGAGTCCGGCGCCGCTATCCTCCGGCACACCGAGACGAACCCGGACGTGCTCCGGGACCTCTGTGGCAAGGAGGTGGACCTCACAGACTACCGCGACAACGACATCCGGATCAATACGCGCGAATTCCTCCGCTGGCTCGTCCGTAGTGGCTCCGAGGTTCTCTTCCCCGTGCGCTCGCTCTCGGTCGAAAGCAACGGCATCACGGTTTCCTGGCGCGGTGACTCGTCCGATCGTGCCGACGTGGCCAGCGCCCTGCTTGACGACGAGGCCACGGTCAAGGGTGCTCGGTTTGCACTCGCTGACGACCTCTGGACCTTCGCCATGGGCCCGGACCTGGTTCCGGTTGGTGCGAAGAGCAGCAACTTCAAGGAGCCTTCCGAGGAGATGATCCTCGACTGGTGGGATCTCGTCGGCAAGATCGCGGCCGAGTTCTACGCCTGGGCGCAGGTCCAGGGTGAATCCCGAGAGCGCCAGGACCGCGAAGCCTGCCAGAAGGTGGTCCGCGCCGCCCTGGTCTGGGTCAGGAAGACGGGTCAGATCACACTCTGGGAGGAGGAGGGCACGGAACTCGTGGGCCGATCCGAGCGTGTTATCCCGGTCGAGACCGACTCCGAGCGCAACCGGAGGGCATCGCTGGCGGCGATGGCCCAGCGTGAACTATGACCCTCGCAGACCGTCTCAAGGCGCTACTCAACCAGGAAGACCTGAACGCCTACCTTGCCCAGCACCCCCGGCTCTTCGCTGCTCTGCTCGACGCCGAGGGTTCCGAGGAGGCCAAGTCGCACAAGTTCTGGCTCTCTCGCGTGCATCTCCAGGAGCGCTGGCTTCAGCAGTGCATCGACAACGCGGGCGGGTTCGAGGCCTTCACGGTCTGGGCCCATACCGCAGTCAAGGCGGACTTCATACCCTACACGATGGAGCCCGGTGACGCCCTGCCTCCGCTTGACCACGGGCTCATCTTCAAGATCACGGATCCGGAGTTCGCCTATCCCGGGCATGTCCAGGTCACCCAGATCGTAACCGAGGCCTTGGGCCTGTCCTGGTTCGTGGCGCTCCGGTTTCGCATGATGGGCAGCCTTGACCCTACGATCATGGACGGCGGTGGGCTCCAAACGGCGCGTGAGGCCATCCGGGCGATCGGAAAGCAGATCGGGCGCATCATCTTCAACGAGGAGCACGAGGGCCGGATCTACATGGAGGTGCCGCGCGTCGTCGTCGGGGGCGAGGCTCCGAACATCGGGCCCAATCCCGAGCACGTTGAAACCCCGGTCTGCTGGTGGTTCGCTCGTGCCGTTACCTGATCCGCCGATCCCGAGCCAGCGGATCCCCGACGGTATCCGCATCTCGGACGAAGAAGTCACGTTCCAGGGGCGGCGCGTCGGAGTGATCAGGTCGCTGCCTCTTGGGTACGAGGTTGAACGCCTCGACGGAGAGAAGCGGGCTTCCATGTCGCGGTTTGCTGCTCTTTGGTGGTTGACGGTGGAGAAAGCATGAAGGCCACAGTGGTTCATTCATCAAAGAGTGTGGTAGCCGTCTCATCTGGTCCCGTGTCAGAAGACATTTTCATCGGTGAAGGTGAATCCCTACAAGAAGCGATCAACAAGTACAGCGCCAGCCACACACCAGACGCGACCGTCCTAATCACCAAAGCCTCCCATCGAAAGCGTCGGAATAAAAATGCAAGATGAAGCCCTATTTCTGCTGTGCATGTTGTGGAAACCGTTTCACGGAACGGCGTTGCAAGGCCAAGAAGCCCTAAACGGACGGCGCGGGGTATTCTCGGATGAGCACCCCGGTCTGCAAAGCATGGATTGGGTAGCAGGTCACGGCATATACGACGACGCCTTGGACTACGGCGAGAGTTTCAACATGGAGCCCCCATGAAAGCCAAGTACGCCGGTAAATGCACCTGCTCGGCCATCGTGTCAGTAGGCTTCGAGATTCGCATGGCGCAAGACGACGAGGGCCACTGGCGGATCACGTCCTGTCCGGCCTGTTGCGATTCCTTGTCCCGAGGATGCGCCGATACAGGCGCGGGCATGAAAGACCCTCAGTCGAATCTCCAGAAGCGAATTGAACGCCAACGCCGCAGACTCGCCAAAAGGTAGCATTTCCGCTATACTGCCCCCATGCCTCTCCCTTCGCTGAAAACCGCCGAAGTCGTAGCCCGATGGTACGGGCTCCTCGGGCTCGTTCTTGCGGGCGTGGATCCGATAGTTGCGCGCGGGGTGATGGAGATTCCAGACCGCGAGTTTGCGACTGTGCGATCGTCAGAGCATCCACTTTATAAGGAGCTTTCCGAGAGGTTCGAGGATGCGGAGGCGAACGCACGCCCGTCTACGTCGCCCCTTTCAGTGATGGCCTCGCGGGCATGTAGCGGCAACCCCTATGCCGTCCGATGGCTTCTGCTATGGCTCGATGCCGGTGGATGGCTGAGCACGCCCACGCTCGACCAGCGTATCGCGCAGGTCCAGAGTCTTTATCAGGGCGCGACCGTTCGGGACTCCTTGGCAATCGACGAGCATTTGGGGCGGCTACTAGAAGAGAAGCGCCTTAAGGAAACCTCAGTCTCCCGTTCGGTGGAGGAGATGACTCGGGACTCCCTGGCAGGCCTGGACAAGGTTCTTGCAAGTGGTGAGAAGGGGGAGAAGAGGAAAGCGGCCCAGGTGATCCTCGCGCACGCGATCAACCTCGCCAAGCAAGAGAAGATCGCGGAAATCGTTATGCAGGCGATCCTCCCCTCGATACGGCGCTATTCGGAAGAACTGGTTAGGTTGGCAGAGAGGAGAATACCGGCAGAGGAGATAGCGCAATGGAGAGAGGAAGCGGAGGAACAACTTCGACAATTGCTGACTTCGGTCGGGAACGTCGAATGAAGGCGGAAGACCTCGCGCAAGAGCAGGTCCGCGTTCGACGTGAGGCCTGGGCGGCGCTTCATCCTGTCGTCGGTGACGTTCCCTCGCTTGAGTGCGCCTTCCTGGTTGTCCCTGCCCTTGCCGCGCCCTGGGAGGCACGCCTTGACCGGATCCGCTGGGCGATGGTCTCGACCGTGGACCGCGTGGTCTTCGAGGTATGCCGCGAGATGGCGCGCAAGTTTGAAGTGCAGCGCGAGGACATCCGATCGCCTGCGCTACTTGGCTGCTACATCGCCGCGATGAAGATCGATTATACCAGACAGAACGCCAGTTATGAGACGCTCTGCTTCTGGTGGGCTCGACGGATGGCGCGCGAGCATATCCGGGAGGCATCGCATCCCTGCAAGACCTCCCGGAGAACCCCGGTGCGTGTCGTGCCCCAGGTGGACGCCCACGATCCAAAGAGCGGGCGGAAACTGGCGGCACCGAACGACCGGCCTGATCATCGCCTCGAAGTACTCGACGGACACAAGACGCGCGAGAAGGGGATTCGGATTCAACTGGACACATACCCGAAGATGACACGGCGCGCGATTGAGCGGCTTATGGAAGGAGCGACGTTCGCAGAGGTGGCGAGTGAACTACGGCTATCGTGTCGGCGGGTTCAGGACTTGCTTGCGGAAGTGATGGAGTGAACCTATCCAACTTGAACGCAGCGCTCCTATCCGGGTTCCAGCCCTGGAAGCCCCCGCTTGACCCTCGCGCGGATTCCCTGGACTTCGTGACGCACCACGGGCTGAGGATCGACGGTCGTTTGTTCGACATGGACGCATATAGCCACCTTGAGGCCCTGTATCGAGACGAGCACAGGAACCAGTCCATCATGGCAGGGGCGCAGACCGGAAAAACCGGAAGAATGGCCGCTTTCCTCGTCCGCCTCATGCTGCTGACCCGTGGCGGAATGTTTGGTTACTATTTCCCCACGGAGACCCTGGCCCTTGACTTTTCGGCGGCCAGGTTTGAACCTCTGCTTCGCTCAAACTCCTACCTTGCCGCGTTGATCGGGCGGCACACGGAGAACTCGGCGAAAGGGTTTGACAACACCCACCGGCGCGTTGTTGGGCCTTCCACCGTGTTCTTCGCCATCACAGGTGGCAAGACGGGTACCGAGTCCTTCCCCTTCGATGGCGTTTTCTTCGATGAAGTGCGGCGGATGAAGCCCGGCGACATCGAGCGCGCAGAAGAGCGGACCTCAGCAAAAGATGCGCCCTTCGATATCAAGGTCTCCACGGCGTTCTATCCTGACTCCGATATCCACAAGTACTTCAAAGAAGGCGATCAACGATACTTTCACTCGGCTTGTAACTGCTCGGAAGGGTGCGTTCTGTCGCTTGCCTATCCGGATTGCGTGGCCTCAATGGAAGGGGTCACGCCCGAATTCCTACGGCACGTCGAGCACGCTTTCTCCCTGGCCGGCCTTCCGTTCCTTGGCTGCTCCGAACAAGATCAGCACAAGTACGGGAAAGCCGTCTTTGTCTGCCCAAGGTGCGGGGAGATCATCGTCAACCCTCGGGACGGCTGGTGGGAGGCGCACGAGCCGGGCCGTTACGTTCACTCCTGGCAAATGAGCCAGATCCTTTCTCCGAACTACTCCGCGTCAAGGGTCTTTCACAAGGCCTCGCGTGCCTCTGACGTGATGGAACTCTGGAACTCCATGCTCGGACTCCCCTACCTTGACCCGCTGGCGCAACCTGTGAAACTGGAGCACCTTGAATCCTGCGTGAATCCGGCTCTCTATTGGGCCGCCAACCAAGGTGACGAGTGGAAGCAGAGGAACGTCGTTCACACCGCGATGGGATCCGATCAAATGGGCGGGTTCAATTGCGTGGTTATCAAACAGCAGGCCCCGAACGGCAAATATCGCACGGTCCATCTTGAGGTTATCCACGGGGATGATCCCTGGGAGCGTCAGGCCTACCTCATGGAGGAGTATCAGGTGGACCTCGCGGTGGTGGACTCGAACCCAAATTACAACGAGTCGCACAGGTTCTGCAAGGCCTTTCCGAACCGTGTCTGGCTCGCAGAGTACACGGACGAAAAAGGGCCTCTGGTGCGCTGGATGGACAAGAAGCGCCAGAGAGAAGACCAGAACAAGGCAAAGGCCCTGAACTGGCGGTGGACCGTCCGGATCTCGCGGACGCGAGCGCTTCAATGGAGCCTCGGGCGCTGGGCACTGCGCCAGAACGAGACGCCAGATCCGGACGCCCTTCTGCAATCGCTCCCGAGAGACAACGGGCAGGTCGTCCTGACATCTCGGCTCAAGCGGGGCACGTTCTCTCCGTCTCGGATATGCCGGGAAGTGTATTGGGTTCATCAGCAACGGGTCGCGTTCCGGAAAGAGTTTCTCGACGACGACGCGGAGCTGGGAGTCCTCAAGAAGGTGGTGGCGGATCACGTCGGGCTCGATCCCCACTTTGCCCATGCGGACCTTTACGCCAACGTGGCCCTTGCGCGTATCGGCGGCAACATGCTCGACGAGGAGGAATGATGGTCAGAATGAGAGCTCAACTCAAAGGGACTCGGCCAGGTTCGAACGCGGAGGTGGCGGTCTATGTGGAGGCGCCTCCACCGGGCGGCGTCAAGATCATCCTTCGAGTCTCCACGATATCCGTGGAGGTTGACGCGGAGGAGTTGCGGAAGGCCTTGAAAAAGGTTACAGATCCGGAATGAGAACCTTCAAGCAACTCCGCAAAGCAAGGGGCATCACCCAAACCGAGCTATCTGCCTGTGTTGGATGCGCCCGATCCTACATCGCCCTAATCGAGACAGGCAGGCGCAAGCCGGCGGACCTTCTCGCCCGCATCGCTACCGCGCTCGGGATGACCCTGCCGGAACTTGAAGCAGTTGTGGATCCCCAAGAGCCCCAAGAGCCCCAGAAAGAGCCGCTCGGATAGTGGGAGAGCCATAGGGGTATAGCCTCGCCCGAGGTGTACCTATGGCATCGATTCTCTTCTCGCGTCGTTACTCCGGCTCTTCGGAGACCTCCTATTCGCTGGTCGGGCCCGTGCGCTCCGTCGCGATGGCCGCGCCGACGACTCGCCAGGGTTTCCTTGAGCCGTCCATGGCGTTCTCGGGTGTCCGCTGGTGGATCGACCCTGCGCCTGCTGACGTGGCCATCACCTACAACATCCATGTTTGGCGCTGCGCGGTCTACGTTCGCGGGGACGTTGTAGTCCTGGCGACTCCGGTGGAGGAAGACACGATCGTCGGTCATTCCGGCGGCTGGTCCTACGATCAGCCCTGCAACGGCGACCTTGTGATGGTCACGATCAACACCTTTTCGGCGCCTCCCGCCGTAGGGTTCCAGATCCTGAAGAAGGGCGTCTCGTGATTGAACTGTCGATGTTCTCCAGCCCGGCACAGATAGCGCTGGCCAGGATAACCGGGCTCGGCTCGGGTATGCCTGCGAGCGCACCGGGTACCACGACGATGATCCTTCGCCTTCGACGAATCGAGGATCCCCAGCGCGACCTGGAAGAACTCCAGACGAAGGACTGGGACGACCCGCGAGCGAAGGAGGCCCGCAAGCGAATCAAGGCCGGCGCTGACTCAGGTGTCGGCCTGGACTCCGATGGGCATTACACGCTCGACGGGCGCCGCTGCTGCTACGGGCTGATGCACCGGCTCTCAAACCGCGAAAAAGTGGCCTGTGAAGACGGCGTTGAGCGGGACCTTCAATGCAATCGCCGGTGGCGCTGTTCCTGCCGGGCGCTCTGGGAAGCGCAGTACGAGGTGCTATCGTGAGCGACGATAACGCGGTCAACGCGGCTCAAGAGGAACTCCTTCGACGGGCGACGATCCGCAACGTGCCGGAGACCCCGCTCTACCAGACTGCCGGTATCGGTGGCACGATCGAGAAGAGCCAGACCGCGTTCGGTGGGCTCTATCTCTCCTATGACGTGCTTCGCCTGCTACGCGAAAAGGTGCCTTCGTACAACATCATCCACTCGGTAAGGCATACGCAGATTGCGCGGATGTCGGAACAGTGGACCGGAAAACCGATTGATGTAGGTTGGGAAGTGGTCCACAAGGACCACAACCGCCAGGATGTCAAGGTCCCGGAAGGGTTTCAACGACTCATCGATGAAGCGAGCCGCTACCTGCTCGAACCCGATCCGGGTGGTGAGGCCAGTACAACCGCGAGTTTCCTGGTTCCTCTCTGGGAAGACTTCGCCACGATCAACCACCCATGCGCCCAGGTGCTGCGGAACCTTGCCGGACGCCCCGTTGGCATTCGCTGGGTGGACGGTGGGATCATCTGGCCCATGCTGGAGTGGATGCGCTGGTACGAGAAGGAGAACCCCTGGCCGGGCAAGGTTCCGACCTCGTTTGAGGATCGGGTTGACGCAATCGCCAACCGAGTGAAGCGCGACCTGCAAGGGAAGCGCTGGTGCCTCGTCCGCGACGGTATCCCCCAGCGGACCTATCGAGATGACGAGTTGATCGTGAAGCCGTTTGTCAATCGAACGGACGTGCGATGGCTTGGGTACTACCCTGGAAAGGTTGAATCCTCCCTTGAGATGGGCCTCCACGCTTTCAACGCGATCGAGTCCAACGGTGGATGGTTCACAAAGGGCGCATGGGTGGAAACCCTGCTTGCCCTTACCGGAAACGTGAGCGACGAAGACTTCAAGCGCGTGCGCGAGGACATGCGCCTATCAACGCAGGGAGTCCAGAAGAACCAGCAGGTTCCGCTTGTGCGCTTGGGGGAGACAACGGGTGATATTGACCTGAAAACGATTCAGATCAAGAAGAACCCGCAAGAAATGGGCTTCCAGGCCTGGATATCGTTCCTGTTCTCTGCACAGGGCGCGATCTACCGGATGGACCCGAGCACGTTCAACATGAAGCCATGGGACGGCGGGTCTAACCCGTCGTTGAACGCCCCAAATCGCGAGAAAGAGATCGCACTCGCGAAAGAAGAGGGCCTCCAGGGTGACCTCGCGCACCTGAAACGCTCGTTCCTTGACCCCTTCGTCCGGGAGATTCATCCGGACCTTCGCCTGATCTGGCATTATGGCGACTTCGACCCGGAGAAAGAGAACCGCGTCAACGAGATCCGGATCCGGGTGGATACCACAATCAACGAGATCCGCCTGGAACAGGGCAGGCGCCCGCTCGGGTTTTGCCTGACGGATGACAAATACGAAAGCGCCTCCGACGAAGAAAAGGCCAAGCACGACGTGAACCCCTACAATCACGTTCAGAGCATGGCCATGCAAAGCGCCACGCAACAGGCCAAGGCGGTCCTACAACCTCCCGAGCCTCAACCCTACGGCGAAGACTGGCAGGAACCCGACGGAGAGCCCCAGGGCCAACCAGGAGCGCTTGAGCAGGAAGGGCAGCCGTTCCAGAAGTCGGTCCGCGTCTATGTGGAGGACTTGTGACCGGCGGCGCTTTGGTGTTCGCTGACGGGTTGAAACTGTCAACGAACCTTGCCGGCTACCCGGAAGACGTCCGCGGGGCTCTCTACCGCGCCCTCGGGCGGCATCTTGGGTGCTGCGAACACGAGATGGAGAAAGCCGTTCACGGTGAGCCCCCCGATCCTCGATACCCGGAACTGGAGAAACTGATCCGGGCTGCTCAACGAGACTGGACCCGTTGGGGCTCGGACCTCGTGGACGAGGTGTCGAAACTGGTAGGGGGCAAGAAACTACCGCTCTCGGCATCGCTGGAGCTCCGGCTTCAGGAACTACTCCAGGACCATCAGATCCGACTTGCGGCGATCTTCTCGGGCCGCTGGCCGGGAAAGTTGGCGCTCCCTCCGAACGTACTCCTATTCCGGAAGGAACTTGGAACGAGCCCGACTGAGGCGGCTTTCCACCTGGGCAGGGTGCGCCAGGTCTTCGAAGTCCACTTTCCTCCAACGAAGGAACGACCCCTATCCGAAGCCGTCAAGGAAGCGCTTGCAAAGCCGATGACGAAACAGGAGAAGGCCGCCCTTCGCTACGTTCAGGATCGGTCGTTTCAGTACATGCGCCGTCCTGCCTGGGGAGCAGCGGAGGCCCTGGGTGCGGAGCTGGTGCAGCAGGAATACGCGGACCTCCGCGATGGCCTGGCGGGCGCTGTCGAGCGCAGGGAAGGCCCCGTCGCCATAAAACACCGGCTCCAGGAGGCTCTCCAGGGCCATCCGACTCTCCAGAACGACCTGGATCGCGTGGTCCGCACCGAGACCCATTTCGCGCACGCTTTCGGGGCTTACGTTGCTCTCAAGGAAGGCGCCGCGAAGTCTGGAGAGGAAGACCCTGAGGTATACAAACTCGTCTCTCCGCGCGCGTGCCCGGATTGTCGGCGCTTGTGGGGCGATCCCAATTCTCCGAAGAGGTATCGACTTTCCGAGATCGAAACCTGGGAAGCCCAAGGTGGCAACTTCAAGAAGCCTCACAAGGAATGGAAGGCCGTGATTGGGCCAACCCATCCGAACTGCACCGAAGGCCCGCTCCAGTATTTCGACGAAGAACTCGACGCCTCCATCAAACGAGCTGCGAAGGCGTTTCTTGACAAGCAGGAAGAATAGATGGCAACCAAGCATTTCGCGATCCGCATCATCGCCGAGACCTCCGACGACACGACCGACACGCCGGTGATCTGGGTAGACAAGACCTTCACGCTCGACGGCTACACCGCGAAGGAAACCAAGGACCTCGTTCTTGGTCCTACCGCTGCGGATCAGATCCTCACGATTCCCGACGCCTGCGGCATCGTCATCCTCTCCGAGGACTACCCCTTCTCGGTGCGGCTTGCGTCCGCGCAGAAGCTGGTGGGCCCGGTACTCTTCTGGTCTTCGATCGCGTCCGATACCGACGACAAGATCATCGACGTTTCCGTGCTCCTCACGGGCAACGGCACGAACGCCGCAGCCCTCAAGATCCTGGTGCTCGACCAGACCTAGCCGCGAGATCGCGGCCTCTTACTCCCCTCCCCGAACCTCAAAGGAAAAACCATGCAGTCCGCTCTGACCACCAATGAACTCAACCTCCTGAACGGCTCCGTTCCCGGTGGCCCTCTGGGCATCCGGTCCAAGGAGATTCTTCTCGGAACCCGCCTCTTCGACCTCGAAGCCGTGGTTCGCGTCGTTCTCGACGGCGACGTGCCGATCACGATCGCCAACAACACCGCCGGAGTCCTTTCCGCCGGAACCCTGGTCGCCGTGCCCACCTCCTGGGACGCTGCCAACGGCGCCCCGGATGCGGTCAAGGCGGACGCTGACAACATTGCGCTGACCGCTACCCACGTCGTGATCGCCGACATCGCCGTCGGTGAGACCGGCCTCGCCCGTGGCGCGTGGCTCCAGGAAAACATCGACACCTCGGCCTATTCCGCTGCGGACGTGGCCCTCTACCTCTCTGCCGTCGCTGGTGGCGTGGTCGAGTCCGCTCCGACCGGTGCAACCCAGTTCCAGCAGATCGTCGGTCTCGTCGGCGTCAAGAGCGCGACCCTCGGGTCCATCTTCTGGTGCCCCGGCTACGGCAAGGTCGGCAAACAGGGAACCGCCTTCCTCCAGGACCTCGCGGTCACGGCGGACAAGATCGCGCTTGCCCAGGGCCGAATCCTTCGCGGCAAGAGCGACGGATCCGGCAAGGCCGAAGCGCTCGACCTGCACGTCGCGGATACCATCCCCGTCGGAAACGGAACGGACGTGGTCGGCATGGTACTTCCCACCACGGGGATCGTCGCCAAGACGGCCGCCGGTGCCGCCTCTGGGCGAACCATCACCGCAGGCTCCCTCTCCCTCTCCGTCACGAACGGTGATGGCGTCGCGGGCAACCCCACGATCGACACGGCGCAGGACATCCGGTCCACTGCTACGCCCACGTTCGCGGGCCTCGAAATCACTGGGGACCTTGTCGTCAAGGGTGACTCGATCATCGCCGACATCGAGCACGTCCAGATCGAAGCCAACTACATCGTCCAGAACACCGGATACAGCACGAACGTAGCGGTCACCGGCGGCCGGGTGGTCAACTACCTCCCGACGGCCACCCAGACCACCACGGTCGGTTCGGGTGTCTTCACCCCGGGCGTGCTGGCCACCTCCGATCCGACGGTCACCACGGCGGGCGCGGCAACCTTCGCTGCCTCCGACCTGGTGCTGTTCTCCGGTGCCGCCGAAGAGAAGAACAACGGGATCTTCGAAGTCCTGACCCATGCGGCCAACCTCCTCACGATCAAGTCGAACTCCGGCCTGACTCCCGAGGTCGAAGCCTGGACTGATGGCCAGTTCATCGCCGATACCGATGTCGGCGTGACCATCACGAAGGTCAACGTCACGGTCGACCGGGTGGGCGTGGACGGCCTCGTCGAACATGGCAAGGGCTCGGCCACCCCGATCGTCTTTTCGGATACGGTTCTCAAAAGCGACCTCACCCCGACCCCAAGCACAGTCATCCCGGCGGCGGTTTCTGGTGGCGCAAGCGGCCTGCTGACCGGCGGTGACAAGGCCTCGCTCGACTCCCTGGTCACCGGTGGCGCGGGCTTCTGGAGCGACACGGCGGACGGTGCGATCGCCGTCGCTCGGTTTGTCGAGATCGACGCGGGCGGAAACACCGTCGCGGGATCGATCGGTTCGGACTCGGTGGTTGGCGCTGGCTTGAACGCTGCGCCGGTCGTCGGTACGGACCCGATCGTCGTCGGCATCGGCAAGCGGTCGCTGGTTGCGGCTGACGCAATCCTGGCTGGGCAGGAACTCAAGTGCGCCGAGGACGGGATGGCCATCTCCGCGGTCACTTCGAACAACGGGCTCGCCAGTGCAACCATCGGCGGCGGCACGGGCATCGAGTACACGAACCAACCCGCGAATGACCAGTTGACGATCGAATCCTCCGACGCGGCTGACACTGCCGTTCCGATCACGATCATCGGTACCACGTTCGGTGGTGTCGTTGTCAGTGAGGAAATCAAGAGCACCGACGGCGCGAACGGAACCACCCCGGTGGACTCCGTGAAGAACAACTGGGGCCTCATCCTGGCCTTCAAAAAGCCGGTCACGGCAGGAACGATCACGGTCAAGGAGAAGTCGGGCGGTTTGACGATCCGAGTCATTCCTGCGCTTTCGACGACTGACGCCGTGATCGCCGTAGCCGCCGGGAACCAACAGGCGTACAACAATAAGCCTGAATTCGCCGCGGATGCCGGTACCACGAAGGTGATCGGGTTCAAGCGGATCGCCACCACGGGCACAACCGAGACCTACGAAGCGGCCACGCTCAACGGAACGGCGAAACAGAAGCCGGCCACCGCGTCCCGCCGGGTGACGGAACTCTACGTCGGCGACCTCGAAGCGGCGCGCACCCTGACGGTGACCACCACGGCCACGGCTGACGCCCAGGAGATCCGCACCGGTCGCGCCTACTCCGCTGCGGCGGCTCGCGGGGATACCATCTCGGCGATCGTGCGCCCGTAGCGGAGACCTCGACAAGGCCCCCATCGGGATCATCCTGGTGGGGGCGTTTTCTTTCAGGAGTTCAAGATGCCCTATAAAACCGTTCCGAAGCACCTCCACGGCTTGACCCTGGCCCAGGCCAACCGCTGGGGGTCCGTGTTTGATGCGGTTCAGGGCTCCACTGGCGACTCCGAGAAAGCGGCTCGGGTGGCTTGGGGGGTGATGAGGAAGGCTATCATGGCGGTCCGTGTTCCAGGCCATACCAGAAACGGACACTATGTGAAACCCTACCTGCGGATGATGGACCGCGCCGAGGCCCAGGCGGGACCAGGCGAGCGCATCGTTTACCGGGCGTCCAACGAGAACGCTCCCGAGGTCGGTACGCACTACACCGAGCAGAAGGAGCACGCGGTCGCCTACACCGATAATTCTGGTTTCGGTGGCTCAAAGGTCCATCGGTACGCGATCAAGCCGCAGAACGTGGCGGATACGGTCGGGGAGGAAAGGAACGGTCTTCGAGGACTGGCGCTTGCCTACCTGCGGGCGCTCGACCCTGAAGACGCGGCAGAGGTGAAGGAGAAGACCAGAAGACGACTTGGCGTGGATGACGACGAGCGGATCACGTCGAAGCACGTCGCGCAGGATTGGGATGAGCGCGGGCTGACTCATGTCTTCCATGTTCTGGAGCACGATCCCCGGGTTGAACAGGCGATATCGCAGGTCCACGACTGGATCCGGTTTGAGGATGATTTCCCCGAGGGGTCGATTACCTGGAAGCGTCTTGGTGGAGAAAAGCCGATGAACAAGGGTCTTGTACTGGAGGCCTCAGATACCAACCCCGCAGTCAAGCGCTGGAAGCAGATCGATCGTGGCCACTCCGAGGAAGGGCACCGCTTCCTTTCGCGGGTCCATGCGGGCGGTGGGCAAATGGCCATCACCCAGGGCCATGCGGACGAGCCGCACGTCAAGAGGCTCCTTCGAGAAAAGTTGATTCAACTCAAGAGGAACCCGGGTCACCACTGGAACGAGTACACGGCGCACCTCACGAAGGAGGGCACGAAGTACCATGAGGCCTATCGAGCCGCGCACGAGCAGACAGGAAAGCAGGAGAGCCTGTTCAAGGGCGTGGTCTGCATCTACATGATCCGCAGTGACACGATGAGGAAAAGCATCCTTGAGAAGGCGGTTATCCCGGCGCTCGACATGGTTCCGGAGGACTTGGAGGAAGACGCTACCCCGAACACCTGGACCGAGAACGGGTATACCGTCTCATGGCGACGGGGCAAGCGCGGGCATGGGTCGGTTACCTTCGAAGGGAACGGGCTGGCTATGCCGTTCGTGATGACCGCTGCGGGCAAGAAGCACGCTCGGATCGTCGCAAGGGACGCGTCGGCGCTGTTGGCGAAGGGCAAGATCCCGCTTCTTGACGGGGTATTCAGGATGCGGAGAAAGACATGAACCAGATCGCGAATCAGCCGGGCGTTCATCTTGACCATTTGAAGCATAGGTGGGTTCGAGATGAGGACGTGAAACCAGGCACGCGGTTTTATGTGCCTCACCATGAGGAATTGGACGTTCGGTCTGTCAAAGACGGGAAGGCAGAGGTGGGTTTGGTTGGCCACCCCATCACTGTGGACGTGCCTGAAAAGTCGGTGAAGTACTTTCATGCAGACATGCATGGGCAGTTGAACCACAAGCCCGATAGTGGCAACGAGCATGTTGACGCCGTAATTAGAGGGGAGGGTGAACACCTCGGCAAGGGCAACGACGGGATCGTTTATCGCCACGGGGAGAAAGTGGTCAAGGTCTCAACGACCGTCCCTTACCAGCCCTTCAACCGTGGGCAGCACAGGACTCCAGAGGAAGCCCTACGGCATCTTCAAAAGGAGCACGAGGCCCATACGGCACTCCAGGGGATTCCTGGCGTGCCCGAAGTGGATGGGCAAGAGCATGAGGGGCGATACTGGATGGTTAAGCCGCATCTTTCGCCTACTGGCGTGGTCGATGAAAAAGAAGCACATCAGGTGCGCGATTCCGTCCGGGCCATGCACGCGAAGGGATGGGTTCTGGGCGATACCGTGCAGGTTGGCCGAGACAAGTCGGGCGGCATCCAGTTCATGGACCTCGGGTCTGCTCACAAGTCGGATAGCGACTACCAAAGAGAGCACGACGAAGAAAGGTTGGCCTCGTTCTTCCATCTTCATCGGTTGAAGTACACGGATCCCCCTGCTGAAGTACAGAAAAAGGAGCGGGTAGCACGCACTCTCCTGGACATGGCCATCAAACACCAGGATCCGGAAAAGGTCAGGGCGCATCGTATTGAGTGGAAACGACTGGCGAGCGAACACAGGATGAACCTCGTCAGAAAAGACGACTTCGACGGGATGATGGCGTTTGCGGACATTACCGATGCGATGGAGAAACGGCTTGAAAAGGCCATCTTCCTCAACGGCCAAAAGCGCAACCCCAAGGACTTCGACGAAGCCGCCCTATCTCAAGGCATCCGCGTGGAGATGGAGCACACCGACGATCCGAAGATCGCGATAGAGATCGCGATGGATCACCTTGCCGAGCGTCCGGACTACTACGATCGGCTGGAAGAGATGGAAGCGAAGCCGATTCAAAAAGCCATCCTCTCCGGGATCCGCTTTATGTACCTACTACGCAAGTCTCAGCTCAACCTCTTCGACTGGCACGGCGAACCCGTCCAGCACGAGCACCGCGAGCCGATCCCCACCAGGCCACGCATGGGACCGGGCCCCCTGTTCGCCGAAGAGCGAGCGTCGGCGCCCGTGCATGCCCCGCTGCCCCCTATGCCTCCTCCGACCTCGCACACCTTCACCTCCAATATTCACGTCAAGAGCCACCTTCGGCGCCTGCCGTCGGGTGAAGTGGTGGAGGTAGCCGCGCACGAGAGAACAGCCGATCGGGTAACCCACGACGATCCGAAGCCCCGGCAGACGAAGATCACAGAGTACGCCGACAAGCCGGCGCTCTTGAAGCCGCCTTCCATGGCACCGCAGCCCCGAGAGATGCCGAAGCCCTTCACGGAAGAGCAGTTAAAAGCGATTGGAGAGGCACGGGTGCGCCAAGAGGCGGCCGGCGGAACTCCGGGACAAGGAAGGCCCTGGGTACGATGGCCCAGCCAACCAGCGCCTCTCTGCTGCGAAAGCGGGGAGACTTGGGCCCGCGCACCGGGCAGCGGCAAAGAGCGCCCCGTGGACCTCGCAGGGCGTCCTGCTCCGATGGCAGCAACTGGCGATTGACCCTCGCCTGTTGGATGATGAGTTCGCCGACGACTTCCCCGGATACAAGAGCCCGAAGCTCCAGGCGGTCATCCAGGCCACGAAGGACCACCTGACGAATCACCCCGAAACCGGCGCCGTGCTTTTCTGTGAGTACAACGGCGGGATTGAGGCGATGAAGTCGAGCCTGATCGAGGAAGGCTACCGCCCCGAGGACATCGGGGTCTATACGGGCAAGGTGTCAAGCCAGCGGAAACGGCGCGACCTTCAGAACGACCTGAACAGCGGCAAGATCAAGATCCTCCTTGGCAACACGGCGGCACTTGAGACGGGCGCGAACCTCCAGAAACGCGCTAACTTTGTCGCTCATCTCAACACGCCATGGGCCCCGGATCGGCTTGTCCAGTCAACCGGGCGAGTCCATCGGCAAGGGCAGGAACGGAAGGTTACCGTATTTCGCCCGACCGGATCCGAGGTAGAAGAACTCATCGAGCGCGTTGTCTCGCGCAAGCTCCTTCAATCCTCACAGGCGACCGGCGTAACGATGGCCGCTGACTCTCATGTAGCTGTCTCCATGCGCCGAAAGGGCCGCGAAAAGCTCGACTCCTCCACGATCGCGAAACTGCTGGGAATCGACCCGTCGCTGTTGTCGCAGAAGGGCGATGAAGCAGAACGCGAGGCCGCAGAGATCAAGGAAATGAAGAAGAGGAAGAAATGAACGACTCCGAAGCCACGAATCTCCTGCGCGCCTTGGCCCCCGTCGGTGGGTCTCCTGGTGGGTTCGACCCCAAGAAGCGCCGCGTGCTCGTCATGCGGCTTCATCGGTATCTGGTGGAGGATGGCGGCTACATCCCAGCGTGGCTCAAGAACGAGGCGGCCGAGATGCGGAAGGGCGTGATCCTTTACGTCGAGTTGCACAAGGCCGCTCAACTTGGGCTCTTCGGTGGTCAGGGTCGGGAGTTTCGCCCGGAGGTGCCGAAGCCGCATGGTGGTGGTAAGCCTCGTGGGCCGCAGCAGACCGGGATGACCTCGGGCGGGCTCTTCGGCACGGTCTGGGTCAAGGACCATGATCGGGTGGTGAATGGGCACGTCGAGCACGTTGACGGTCATGAGAGGAAGGTGGTGGGGAATGTCCACGCGCCCACGTTGACAGGAAAGGAGGAAGGTGGTAGGGTCGAGAGTGAACCTTCTCCGAAAGAGGAAAGCATGACCCGGCACCCTGACGCTCCGGAAGGATTCGAACCGGTTGACATGTCCATTCATGGAGCCCATAAGGCACCATCGAACGAAAAGGGGCAACAGGGCTCTTTCAACTACTGGTATCCGACGCTGGAATCGGCTCGGGCAGGCCAGAAGCACCATGAAGAGCAGCAACGAGTAAAGGGGGATATGAAGCGGGCGCGGGAACATGAGAAGATCGCTCGCGGATCGGCAAAGTTCATTGAGGCTGAAACTCAACGAAGAGCAAAACTCGCGGCGGCAGAGATTCGGCGCACCGCTGTTCCTTTTGTTCACCCGAGTATCTATGAATATCGGGACTACATCAGAGAGCAGGGTGGTTTCGTGGAAGATGGTGGGTGGAAGGTGCCAGCCGCAGCTCACGCCGCCATTACGGAGCACATCGAGGAGCGGAATCGGAAATTGGCCATCAAGCGCCAAACGAAGCCATCAGTAACCCCACCGGTTCCGGCCGCACTGAAATACATACCCATACAGCACTCGAACACCTACGACTATCGGGAAGACATCAAGAAAGCCGGTGGTCGGTGGGACAATAACCAGCGGGTCTGGATGGTCCCGGAAAACAGGCATGCCGAACTAATCGCCAAGATGACGCCTGCGCCTGCGCCCCCTCCCGCAGCTCCTTTGCCGACGATCGCACCAGGAGAAAAGGAATACACCAGATTTGAGAATGGATCGCGTCGTATGAAGCCCGCTCATCCGTTGGCTGTCGGAGACGTGGTGTTTCGAGGGGATGGCGCAAACCGAACTTACCAGACGGTCACGAAAGTAAGGCCTTCGCTCTTCCGTTCCGAAAACGATCAGGAGGACTTTGGAGAAACCGGAAGAGGTGCAGGTTGGTATCATCCGTATACCGTTCGACCTGCTACTGAGGAGGAATCGGCCAACCTCCGCGGCAAGCACGCAGAAGCAGACGCAAAGGTCAAGGCTGCGACTGCCGCAAAAATGGCGCTACAGTCAGCCATCCAGACGGCGGAATATCCGAAGAAGGCTGAACCATCAGGAGAGAGCATCAAGATTGGTCAAAATGAAACAATTCAGGTTGAGCCAGACCTTCAACACGCGTGGCACATCAAGTATAACGGTCGTGATGGCGACAACTGGGCCTACAACAACCTGGGCGGCCACTCGATCGCGCATCGGTTCCCAATGACTCCTGAACTATCAGGACACATCGAAGCGCTGAAAGTCTAATCGTGCTGCTTCTTTTCGTTCTCCTCCTCTCCTGCGCCCCAGAACCGCCAGAAGTCTGCAATATGGTCTCCGTGCCCTGGGAGCGCTCGACGCTCAAGGCGATCGAGGTTTACCTCGACTACCTGCCCTGTGAGGCCACGATCGGCTGCGAGTCGCTTAACGGGACCGTGACGATTTACGACCTGGAGCCCGTTTGCGGAGTCGCCTGCCGGGTATACGGATCCTGCCGCCCGGACGAAACGCCGCTGGAACTTCGATACTCCGCGTGCGACTGCTCATAGCAGCGTAGTTTGCTCCCGCTCCTCATCCTGGCCCATTGGCAGACCTATCTGAACGCCAGCGGCCTCGATGCTCTCCAACCTGCGCGCCGCGATGTCGAGATAAGCCGGCTCCGTCTCGATCCCGATGTACTGGCGCCCAGAGAGTAATGCAGCCTCTCCGATGGCCCCAGAACCTGCGAAAGGGTCAAGGACCGTGCCGCCATGGGTCACGACGGAAACGAGCCACGCGCAGACCCTTGGGGGCTTTTCGGTGACGTGCTCGCGGTCCCTTGAAGACGCCTCGGTGACGTAACCGGGCAGGCAGCCGATCCCTGGTCTGTCGGTCGGCATCGGTCCAAGGGTTCCGACGGCGATGAATTCGCCCGGGTTCCAGAACCAGCCCATCCGAGGCCTTGACGATCCGGGAGGCTTCAACCACGGGTGGATCCCGCGAAGGATGAACCCGCCCACTTGGAGCGCATCACAGACCGCGCCAACCTGCCGCCAGTCGGAAAAGACGCATGCCGGACTGCCGGGGAGCATGACCCGAGTCGCACGGGCCGCAATCTCCCCAAGCCAGATCGTGAAGGATCGCTGGTCTCGGTTGTCGCCTGCGAAGTTCGGAAGGTATTCGGCCTGCGCGGAATCGGAGCTGAGATACTTCTTGCGGGTGTCTAGCGTTCGATCACCACGGAAGGCACCCCCCGAAGAGTACGGGGGATCCGTGATCAGGGCGTCAACGCGGACGCGTTCGCGTTCGAGATCCGCGAGTACGAACAGGGAGTCGCCGTTGTAGAGTTTCCAGGTCTTTCCTTGGGCGTGTAGCATGGTGGAAGTGTAACACGTTGCATGGAGAGGTCAAGGTGGCACGGTCTTTGCTACACCTTTCAGTGAAAGGAAAGACCATGGAAACCCTCATCGCGGCGGGATCGGCTCCGGCCATCCTCATGTCGAGTTCTTCGTTCCCGTCTACCGAATCCACGCGAGCAAGCCATGACCTGCCCCCGCTGCCACCAGCAATTCACCCCGACAGCAGAGGAGTCCAAGTGCCCCGACTGCGAGCGGGAGATCCTTCGTCGCAGGTACGAGATCGCCAGGATCCGCCGACATGGCGAGACCTGGCTTCTCGTCTCCCCGCGCCATGTTCTCGCGGGTGGGTTCGCCTCGCGCGAGCAGGCCGAGAGGTTCCGTTCCGCCAGGGTGGGGTAGATCCGGAATGGACCTCTTCAACCATCAAGGCGCCGTCTTCTCGGAGGATCGCGTCTACCGCTATCGGCTCTGGCGGCATCCTCCTGATACCCGGTTCGCCGCGTTCATCGGGCTCAACCCGAGCACCGCTGACGAAACCCAGAACGACCCGACCGTGACCCGTTGTATCGGGTTCGCTCGGTCGTGGGGTCTTGCGGGCATGGAGATGTTGAACCTTTACGGGTTTCGCTCGACGGATCCCGATCCGATGTTCAAGCACTCTGCTCCTATAGGACCGGGCAACGACGAGGCGATCCTGGCGGTCGCTCGTGAGGCGTCGATCGTGATCGGCTGCTGGGGCGCGTTTCCTCAAGCCCGCATCCGTGCTATCGAGGTTCATAGGATGCTTTCCTCTGCCGGTATCGTGCTTCATGCTCTGCAATTGACTTCGCAGGGTTGGCCTCGGCATCCTCTCTACCTCTGCCGAGACCGGGAGCCCTTTCCATGGAGGATCCCTGCGGGGTAAAGAGGTAACACCATTCGAGGGTTCCCATGCACCTCTATCGCCCCGTTCGATCCGCTGACGGTTCTCTTTCGCTACGTGCCTCGGAACTGGTCTTCCGTCGCCCCGATGTGGCCCCCCGCGAGCTGCGCAAGGCCCTTCGTCTTCCGATCGGCATCGGCTGGCGTGACATCGACCAGGACGTGGACGGTGGCAAGGAGAAGAGGATCGTGGAGTGGGGAACGGTCTCCCGCTACTGGCCCTCACTCGAAGCCGCCATGGCCGCAGAACGGCGCTACCTGATCCTCGGGTCGCAGGATGACGGCTACGGGATTCCCCAGGTCGAGCGGCCCGGGTCGGTCCAGGCCTGGGAAGCACGGGAGCGCGCCCGTTCGGCTCATGAGATGGTGATCTACTACTCGCCCGACGGGTGGACGGCTCTTGCTGGTGACGAGCACGGTGGGCAGGTCAAGGTGCTCGACGACTGCCGCGCGTACCGCTGGCCCTCGCTCATGGACGCGCTCTCTGCTGAGACGGCGTGGAGAGAGAAGGCGGACGCCGCGACCCTCAAACAGGTCCAGGCCGAAGCGCGCGGTGGAGAACCGAAGCCTTCGTTCTACGGTTACGGCGCGTTCATGGACGCGGCGCGGAAGTGTGCGGAGTTCATGGCGCTTGCGGATCCGGGTGTCGGGGCGCCTCTCGTTCGGTTCACGGTGGACCTTCGCAAGGCCGCTCAAATGGGGTTGTTCGGAGGGGAGACACGGATCCCGGAGCGGTCGCATCAAATGGGCCTCTTCGGTGGGACCGCGCACGTCAAGGCGCATACCCGGGTGGTCCATGGGCATGTGATCGAGGTGAAGGCCCATGATCGGGAGGTCGAGCATGGGGCGAACCATCCTCCCGAGGTGATGGGGCACTCGGCGCCGGGACATCGGGTGGATGTGGATGCGAAGGTGGCATGGCCAGAAGTCAAAGAAGGCAACCTGTACCGCATCCATTTCGACACCCGCGACGAAGGCCAGCCGCACGGCGACTATATCGCCAAACGAGCCTCGACGAATCATCACCAGTTCGAGAACCTTCTCAACGGCGCCCCCATGATGTTGAACCGGGATGCGGAAGGGCAGGGGAAGCACAGTCTGAGCGGCAAGGAAGGTGTCAGGATCCGAAGCGTTACAGGGTTTGAGGATGCTCTGGATGAGGCGAAAGCCAAGCATGAGATCATCCGAAAGGACGCGGAACGGGCGGCTTTGGCACCGAAGGTTGAGGAGAAGCCCTCCATTTCCGTCGATCCGGCCCAAATCGTCAAACCAGCGGACATTCAACCACCGGGCCCCATTCGTGACTACACCGACATGAAGCCATCGGTCGGTATGAAGGTTCACGGGCACTACATGCGGTCACCCTTCACCGGCACGGTCCATAACATCGAATCCGACTCAAGCGGATACCCTGGCACCCAGAACGATCGCAGGTTGTGGGTGAAACTTGATAGCCCCCTGGTGGTCCCGGAAGGTGATTCGTCATACCCCGCCGGTCACGTTCGGCGCGAGGCAGGGGAAAGCATCATTTTCCACGGGGAAAAACAGGCGTCAGGACATACACGGGTTCATCATGACACCCATCAAACCCTGGATTCGGTAGATAATCCGCTTCCTGGGTTGGTGCCCTTCGTAACAGACTACGATTCACGAAAGAAAACCCATACCCTGTCCGTGAACGGGAAGATGTCGAGCCATCCGACGCATGAAGCCGCGTTTGCTGCGGGGATGGAGGAGGTCAAGCCCACAACGCAACTTATCACCGAAGATGAGCTGAGAGAGCAGACCATCAAGCCCCCACCCAAGCCCACCCTATCCGTCAAACCTGCGGAAATCGTTCAGGTTATACCGGGTATGGAGCACGAACATCCGGACTTTCCAGGCCACCGGTTGACCCGTGTGCAAACCCGGGAGAGGGACATCAGTTCCCGTGGTCGGGGACATGATTTATACACAATGATTGCCGGCCCAGAAGATGACACAATGCACTGGAGCGACAAGCATGTTGGCCATGAAGTAATTTCGGACGATTATCCAAGGTCAAGGTCCATACGATCAAGCGATAGACATGGTGAAACCTATGCGCATATGCCGCTCAAGCCCGGTAGTGTGATTATGCGTCTCAAAAAGAATACCGACGGGACAACCCAGAAGTCTGCGTTAGTTGTTCCGGAAAGTGGAGGAGACACATACCCAAGACACAAAGATCAACCACTGGACGCCGATAGTTTGCCGTCTGCAACGGTAACCTCACGCAAAGCGGCTACTGGATGGGAAACTGTAGTAGATATCCCCGAAGGGATATCGGGTGTCAAGGCTGGTAAGCGAATTTACCGAGGATAGCCCATGTTCACCCCCTGCAAGTGCTCCAAAGGCTGCAAGGCCCACGCCATCATCACAGCGCTCGACATGGACGGGACCACCTACCCTGTGCGAGTCCCCTATGAGCACCGCTACTCCTCGATCGGCTGGGGCGACCGTCCGCGCGTGCGGTTCGGTGATTCCGTAGCCGTCGAAGTGGCGCGCGGAGAGAAGGGCGTCCAGGCTCTTGACGAACTCGGCAACCTTCACCGGTTGAACCATGGCGCGTTCTCCACCTGGATTCCGGAAAGGAAGGGCAAGGCTCTCAAAAAGGCGGAAGTCAAAGCCGGTCAACGATGGATCACGGTCCACCCCGGCGGCGAAGGCTCAACGGGCGTCCCCATCCTGATTCAGGAGGAGAAGGACGGAACCCACCGAGTCGTGGCAGGCGCGGGCGGGAAACTGACGCACCTCCGGCTTGAGAACGTCAAGAGCGCGGACGAATACGCCAAGTCCAAAGCCGACAAGAAGGCCGCAAAGAAAGAGAAGGACAAGACCGCTCCGAAGGAAGTCAAGGAGACCAAGAAGGAAGCCCACGAGAAGAAGCGCGAGGCCGAGCGCCAGTTCGTCAAAAAGGTGAGCACGAAACTCGGGGGAGTCTCCGAGGATCGCAAGCGTGACGAATCCGAATCTCCCGCCGTCGCACGTCGGCTTGACGCGCAGCATCATCGAAAGCAGGTCAACGAGGCCAAGAAGCGCGCCCACGGAGCCATGCAGGCGGTCGTTGCAGAGCGGACCGGGCAGGAGAGGGCAAAGGCGCTCACCTCCGAGGATACTCCCGAGGTCTCCGCTCACGTTCAGGAAACGATTCGCGCAGAACTCGACGACGAGGAAGCCGCTCAGAAGGCGCGCAAGGAAGCCCGCGCGCCAAAGATGATGGCCTCCCGGGCCGTGGACCCCGGAGCGCAAGAGAAAGCCGTCGTCCATGCCGTTGAAGCGGTCAAGCAGGCCCCTGAGCAGCTCGACAAGACACTTGAAGCGCTCGGCGGGCGTACTGACTCGGGCGAGGTTCTCCGGCTCTCTGTCGTGCCTGCCGTGGAGGCGAAACGCCGGTCCCTGCAAGCGCTCCAGGACGCCCAGATCATCCATGAAGCCCTATCGAACGGGCCCCCGAAAGACGAGAAGCAGCAGGCGATCGTGGAGCAGGCCCTGGGCGGCGCGAAACTCGGAACCGAGGAGGCCAAGGAAGCACTCCAGACCGCCATGGTCTCGAAGGTCAACGAAGCCGAGCGGCACGAAGTCCAGTCCAGGAAGCTCGACCAGATCGCACGGGACAAGGGCGAAGACGTGGCCGACCGTGCTCTCCGGGCGACCGACGCGGCAAGGGCCATCGCTCGCGAAACACAGGAAGCGCGGCGCCTGGGACTCGACAATCCCGAGAAGACGCCCCTTACTGTGCCTGAAACCGATGAACTCATGGACGTGGTGAAGGACCTCCAGGACCTGAAAGCGAAGACCCGAGCCCTGAAGAACGTCGTCAAGGACGCGGAAAAGGGCAACTTCGATCGGTCGCGCCGTGCGTTCAAGATGGACGTTCAAGCGGCCCCCAAAGACGTGGAGATGTCGATCGAGGAAGAGGTTCAGCGCTCACTCACGGAGCAGCTCCTCGGCGCGGTCAAGACCGATCGCCCGGAGTACATCCAGGGCGTCACCGCTGGGCACTATGACGCCCTCGCGGATGTCGGCTTGCAGATTGGCGGCCAGCGCTACCTGGACCGCCCCACGGTGGACGCTCTCGGCGCGAAGAATGCCGCGATCCTACTCCGGTATGGGCTTGACCAGGACGGGCACGATATGGACGCCGTTCGCCAGGCCGTGGAAGAGTCGCACGTTGACGCGGTGAAAACCGAAGCCGCCAAAGCCATCGAGAAAGCGCGATCCTACGTCCCTGGGTTGGTCCACGAAGTCGATACAACCGAAGACGCCGAAGCAGCAATGGCGCACTTGGACGCCCACGAATCCGAGATCGTCTCAGCGCAGAAGGCCCTTTCCTCGGCGATCGGGAGGCTCGAAGGTACGGCTACCCTTGGCCAGGCGCTGCGCGACAAGATGCCCGATAGCCTTTCCGTTCGGGGCACCTCTCTTGAATCGTCTCAGCAGTGGGTTCATTCGCTCGGGCTTCACCCTGCCGATTACGAGGTGAACGCTGCACGGAACGAGATTACGATCCCCCGCCGATCGTGGGACAAACTGCTATCCCGAGACTCGCGCGAGGACATCGACAACCGGCGCGTGGTCAACGAGATCAAGGCAGGTCAGCACGACATCAAGGGTTGGCTTCCTCCCGGCATTGCCTATCGAGAGGCCTCCACGTTCACCGCGCCCGTTCCCAGCGCTCCTCGCATGTGGGAACCGCTTTCGTTCGATGGCGACCTCGACGAGGCCATCAAGACACACGTCGGCGCCCGGTTGGCATCCGGTGAGCATATCGGGGAGATTGCGTCTGACATCTCCTCGGAAGGTGTTGCTTCGCAGGCCCCGAGCGCGAAGGAATACCGCGCGGCACTCGAGCGGCACTTCCCTCTCTACAAGGAAGGTGGAAAGGAACGGCTCACCGAAGCCCTGGCGGCTCTTGGACCTCGGCCGGAGAACGAGAACGAGGCGATCGAGTGGGACCGAAAAGCCATTAAGGCGGAGCAAGCGGAAAAGGTAGGCCTGACGCACTTCGCCGACAAGTGGGAGTCCTGGGCCCAGGACTACATGGAAAAGAAGCACGGTGGCGAGGGAGCCTATCACTCGCAGAACCTGCATCCCGAGGACGTGGCGACCCGTGAGGCCATTTTCCGGACGCTGGCGGATCACCCGGAGGGCAAGATCGCCTTCAAGCCGTCGGGTCAACTGACACCGCAGGAAGAGGGGGTGATTCGGGACCGGTACTATCAGAGGATGGGGATCGACCCGAAGGTGAAGGTTGACGAGGCAAGGTTCCAAAGGGAGATGGCCCAGGCCAGTATGCCGGAAGGGCAGTGGGAGACCATGGTCAAGGAACACGAAGGAGAAGGCATAACTCCAGGGCAGGCCAAGGCCCGAGCCATGTCTCACCTTGGAGAGAAGGTCAAGAATGAGGCGTATTACCAAGAACTGACGAAACCATGGGACAAGACGGCTGGAACTGCATCTATAGACGAACCAAAGGATGTAAAACAACGTCGCCAATACCTGACGCGCGAACTCGCCGCACTCGGGAAAGAGCCCGACCGCCAAGACAAAGAGGCCAACCAGAAATGGCAAGAAGCGCGTAATGCTGTTTTTGAAAAGGCCGACACCGATTCTGGCAAGGAAGAACTTGATGAGACCAGTCCCGAATACCGGGCTTGGCAAAAACGACGTGATGCTGTTCTTGCCCGTCATCCGCGAGCGGGTATGCAAAGCGCAATCGATAGTCTCGACAAAGCCGATCCGGAGTACGCAAGCAAAGTCGAAGCCATCAAACAGGACGCAGCGACCGCCCCCACCGCCTGGGGCAACTACGTTGAAGCGCACGGTTCGCGGCAACTGGCGATCGAGGCCCTGCAAGATGAGATGAGGGGCGAATTCGTCAAGACGTACCAGGAGCACCACGGAAAGGTCACCGGGAACCCGCTACGGGTGGGCGTTCAGGACGTAACCAACAAGGCGCGCCATATCCGGGCAACAGGATCCCCCGAGGAAATCGCGCAAGCCAGGGCAGAGGAAAGGTCCAGGCTATCCAGTCTCCAGAAGAGGCAGGGCGGCGGATTTACCGAGATGGGCGGTGCAGGGTCGGCGAAAGCCCTGTTCACAAAAGCACTTGAACAAGACGAAATCGACAAGTCAAGTCAACTCGCTATGTTCGGATCGGCTACCTCCTCGGTGGCGGACCTCCCCGAAAAGAAGATCGAGCCGAAGACCGGCCAGCGGTGGAGTCTCGGAACCCGCGCGGAATCGCAACTTGAGAGCGTCATCAATGGCGGCCTGGGCCAGCAGTTTCAACCAGGAAGCCCGATCCGGCTTTTCGGTGGGCTCAACATGGATGGCGATCGAATCCACCAGCAGCGGGTTCTTCGCCAACTCGATCGGGTCAAAAGGATGGCGGCGCTTCTCGGCACGGGCGCGGGGAAGTCGCTCACCTCGATCGCAGGGTTCACCCAGGCGCACGCGAAGGGTGAGGCATCCCACGGGCTCTATCTGGTCCCTGCCGCAGTCCAAGACCAGTTCGGCGGCGAGATGTTGCGCTACACGCAGCCCGGGAAATACAACTGGGCAACGGGTGGCGGAAAGAGCCACGCGGAACGGGTACGGATGCTCAAGGATCCGTCTATTCATATGCGGGTTATGACACACCAGTCCTTCCGGGATACTGCCCTAAAACTCATGGCAGACCACCATGGTCGGACTACCGAGAAGATGACAGAGGACTTCGGAAAGGCAGACCCAAAGACCCGCGCCCGGTGGATGCGTGAGGCCTTCGATGCCCACGGGATCCCCCGCCACTTCGTCTATTATGACGAGGCGCACACCGCGACCTCCGAGAACGAGAAGAGCGCCTCTCTGACTCATGACGTTGCGACGGCGGTAACGCATCCGTCGAACGCTACCCATCTGCTTCTCGGGACCGCCACCCCCACGAAGAACAACACCGGAGAGATGCACTCATGGGCCTCGCTACTCGATCCGGACAAGTACGCCGATCGGTGGAAGTTCATGCAGAACTTTGGGAGGGAAACCGCCTGGAACCCGAACGCGATCCGTCAAGAACTTGGGCACCGGGTTTACACCGCCAGAATCGACCCCGAAGGAGTATCCCGAACAGACACCGACAACCCGACCGTGGAGGAAAAGGAAGTCCAGACTGGTGAGAATATGTGGGGTCCAACCTACGAAAAGCAGAAGGTGAAGTCTGCCGGCAAGCCGATCGAACTTCACCCTACCCAGAAGGCCCGGGTAGATGAGATCACGGCGGCTTATGAGCAGGCATCCACCTCGTTCAAGAAGGGCCATGTGGACGTGGAGAGCATCCGGAAAATCAACCCGGCACCGTTCGAGGGTAAGACCGATGAGCAGGCCCAAAGCATCGCGCGGAACATGATGAAGGGCCTTGGCTTCACCCGTGACGCGGCGCTGGAGCGGGCGATCAACCGCTCGCCTGTGGGCCAGAACGCGAAACTGGACGCCCTGGCCTCTGTCGTCCAGCATGACCTCGCGCAGAACTGGACCGATCGGAAAGGCAACGCGCGCAAGGGGAAGGCCTCGATCATCTTTTCGGACTCGGCGCAGGATGGAAAACTCATCAACCAGCACCTTCGCTCTCTTGGCGTCCGCTCGGCTTTCTATCACGGTGGGCTTCCGAACGAGCAGAAAGAAGCCATCCGCACCGGGTTCCAACCCGAGCAAGGCGAGCCGAAGCACGACGTTATCGTCGCCACGTCGGCGGCCGAGGCGGGTCTGAACCTCCAACGGGCAAGCGTGCTGCACAATTACGACGTGCCCCAGACTGAGAAGAGCCACGCGCAGAGAGCCGGGCGAGCGTACCGGCAGGGGCAACTTGGCGACGTGGAGATTCACAACTGGCACACGAACACGGCGTTCGAGCGTCGGGCGCTTCAACTGCTCAAGGAGAAGCGGTATCTCGCTTCCGTGTTTCAGACTCCGATCGGCCATATGGACGACACAGGAACGGGCCTGCGTTATACTCGGATCATCTCACGCAAACATGAGGCTGCGGCATGAAGATGAGAAAGAAAAAAGTAGACTTCTCAGCGGTAATCCGGCCAGTCAAAGAAGAAACTTCCTCGCACTTCGGATCGCGTGTCGTCGATATACGGTGTGTAGATTTCTCGGTTGACTCGATCCGTGCGTTTATCAAGCGGATGGAGCAGGAACCACTATGAACGACCGACAAGAGATGATCAAACTCCTCGCGTCTCTGGAGGCCAACAAGCAGGCAATCCAGGGCGCAAGAAAGGACCTGGCCCGGGAATGCTCCGAGCGTCAGGATGCCGTGTCTCCTGCCCTGGAAACGATCGGCGAGCACCCCGACATGGAAGACGCGGGGATCCTCGGGCACCGCTACCACAAGACGATTCTGGCCGATCACCATGCGCTTGGCGAACTGGCGCGCCGTGGCTGACCTGTCGGCGTTCAAGATCCGATGTCCTGCCTGCGGTTACGATATGTGGGCCGTGCGCGCGGGTCAGTGGACGCTCAAAACCGCTATTATCCGGGTGGACGACGGGGTCTTCATTGCACGATGCCCAGAAGGGCGGTGCAAAGGTGAAGCCGTGGTCCCGATGGTTCTCCTGCACTCCGACGCTACCCGCCGAATTGTGAGAATTCGAAAAAACAGCGCTGAGGTATAGCCGGGCAGTCTGGTCCGAACCTCTCACGGCCCACCCACGGCCCTACCCGGATCCCCTCCCGGGTAGGGCCTTCTTTTGTTGGTACTCATGTCGATCCCCTTCGAACTCTCCGGATCCCTCCTCGCTCGCCCGCTCCGAAAAGCGGTGAGCGCGCGGACTCGTCCGCTTGAAGGGTTCCTGACTACCTACGGCGTACTCAGCGAAAACGGCGGGATCATCCCGACCGCTGACCGAGACGGGCAGGTCATGGAAGCCGCCTCTGCTCTGGGGCTCATCGACTTTCAGGAGTACCTCCGAACCGGGCTCTGGAACGATACCCACGATGACACCGTGATTGTAGGGCGCTCCGATGGCCTGGAGTTTCACAACGGCTCGACGAAGTTGTCACAGGCTCACCGGAAGGTCGGCTACTTCACGGCCGGGCACTTGTTCGACCCTGCGAACCCGGCTTCTTTCGGGGACTACAAGCCCTCGCCAAAGGAACTGGAACGCTCGGACTACTTCTGGGACCTCGCCAGCAGTACCCTGGGCGAAACCGATCGCGGGTTGGCTTTTTCGGCTCATGGCCGGATGTGGACCGACCCGACAAATACCAGGATTTTGACGGCGAAGATTGATCAGGTGGCGGTCTGCGAAACCCCGGTCAATCCCTACTGTCCTGCCGAGATCCCCGAAGTGTCGGCTGAACTTGCGAAGGCGGTCAAGAAGCCGACTGCTTCCTCTTTGCTTGCTTCCCTCAAACCGGAGACGCGGGAAAAGCTGGTCGCCATCATCAAGAAGCGTTTCCCCCATCTGTCAGACGCGGAGATCGATACCGTTCTTCTGAAACTGGCAGAAAACCACCACTATGGAGTAAAATCCGATGCCCAATGAAAAGAAGCCGCTCGATGACCTGATCGAGCAGATCGATGCCTCTGTCGTCACCTCGGCAATGCAGCCGCTGGTGGACGGGTTCAAGGACCTTGCGAAAGCGGTCAAGGACTTCACCGACAAGGAAGACGACGAGAAGGAAGACAAGGAAGAGGAGTCCGACCCCGACATCCACGAGGACAAGGAGGACGAATCCGATCCTGACATCCACGAGGACAAGGAAGAGCCCCCGCACAAGGCCAAGGAAGACGACTCCGACGCCATGGAAAAGGCGATCGCGCTCGACGTGACCGAGTACCTTGACCGGTGGTCCAGGGATCTCCCGGCGCTCACCTCCGAAGTCAAGGCGCTCCGCAAGGACAACGCGGACCTTCGGAAGGCGGTGGCCGCTTACGCGGACCATTCGGCAGCGCTCACCAAGGCCGTGCTCTCCCTCGCCGAAGTCCGCAAGCCTGCCGAGGCCTCCCCGGCTCCCGTGGTCGCCGAAGCCGCTGGAGAGCGCTTCGAGGCTCCGGTCGTTCTGTCCGTGATTCCCATGGAGAAACTCACCAAGGCCGTGATGTCCGGCGTCATCGACGGTCGCCACTTCGACAACTACACCTCCACCAAGCGTTTCGACCCCAACGACATCACGAACGATCGGCTTCACAAAGCCGTCTCCGCTCTCTGATCCCATCCCAACCCCACAAGGACAAAACACCATGAACCCTCAGACTCTCCTCCTCGCCTTGACGATGGCCTATTCGTTCTCCGCTGACGGCTCCGTCTCGATGAACAAAGCCGTCACATCCAGCACGATCGCCAGCGCGGTCCCCGAGTCGCTGGAAATGCAGGCCGCCATCGCGACCTGGAGCGACCGAACCCCGGGCGTCAACACCCTGCTCAAGCTCATCCCGCGCGCCGTCGCCACGAAGCAGGAGCACAAGTACGTCAGCCTCGACTCCTGGGGCGACGTGGCCCACCAGACCGGCATGGGCACCGAGACCGGCACCCCCGCGAGCCTCCAGTTCTCCTCGACCACCCCGGTTGTGTGGCTCCAGATCTGCAACCAGGCGACCGACGTCTACTTCATGGCCGAGCTCCAGAAGATGGTCGGCATTGAAGGGACCGTGGATCCCGTCGTCGTCGCCACCAACGCCACCCTCAAGCGTGAAGCGTGGCTCACCAACCGCAACATGTACCTGCTCGACACCAGTAAGAGCCGCGCAGGCGTCGGCGCCGCCGGTCGCGTCTACAAGGGCGTCCTTCAGCAGGTTCGCGAGGGCACCGACGGCACCACGGGTTCCTCGACCTTCGGCTCGCACGAGATCGACCTTCGTGGCGCGGACATCACCTCCGATAACATCCGCACCCAGATCGCCCACATCCTGGAGTACTACGGCATGGCCAACGTGCTCCTGATGCCGCCCACCCCGCGAGGCAACCTGGAAAGCTCCCTCGAAGGCGCCAACCGCATCACCATGGGCGGCGTGGACATTCGAACCCACCTTCTGGGCAACTCGATCGCCGGCCTCCAGAGCCAGGGCAACGTCATGTGGTTCGCCACCGAGCTCGCGCTCAGCGCGAAGAACTCGAAGCCCCGATACACCGCGCCTCCCGCCGGCTGGGCAACCACCACGGTCCCGACCGTCGTGTCTGCCGTGGTCGCTGGTGGAACCTCGGGCAACGCCTCGCTGTGGGGCGCCTCGGACGATGGCAACATCTACCACGTCGTCACCGAGGTTGTCAACGAGCTCGAAGGCGCGGGAACCCGTGAGCCTGCCGGCGCCGCCTACAACGCGGTCGCAGTCGGGCAGGAAGTCCGCCTGACCCTCACCCCGGGTTCCGTGGATGCCGATCGCCTCCGCGTCTACCGTGGCCACGATACCGACGTGAGCCCCGGCGGCACCGCTGGCGCCGTGACTGAGGCTTGGTTCCTCTTCGAGGTGGCCGCGAACGGCGCGGTTCCCGTCGTGACCTACGACTACAACCAGAGCCTGCCCCGCACCGCCTGGGCCGTCGCGCTCGACATCCAGAGCCCGGTCGCCGACGCCATGTTCAACCCGAGAGGCAACTCCCTGGGCGCCAACTATGCCGACGCCAACGACGCCGCGATCTCGCAGATCGGCTACCGCGACAACGGTATGACCTCGAACGTGAGCTTCGCGCAGCTCGGGCCCGCTCCCATGCGCCTCCAGCTCGCCCCCGTGGCCCTGACCGCCCCGATGGGCCGCCCCGTGATCCTCCGCGTCGGCGCCCCCGTCGTGCGGATCCCGCAGCGCTGCTTCACCTTCAAGAACGTTCGTGACGTGGTTTACAACTAGTCGCGGCTTCGAGGTATAAGGGGATCGCTCTGCGGTCCCTTTTTTCTTGGAGTTTGCATGATTGCCATTGAGTACATTTCGCCGATTTCGATCCGGATCAATGGAATCACCGTCGATTTTCGCGCCCATGATTTCAGGGGCCGCTCCCGGTTTATGGCCTTTGTCGCCGAAGACATGCCGATCGGGTTCTTCAAATCGAAGGGCTACACGATCCACGGCATCGTCGCGGATCCTCCTGTTCCGACGCTCAAGGCCCCTCCGCTGGCGTCCGGCGCGATCTACTCCCTCCCGGAAACGCTGGCGCACGCCTTCCTCCGAGGATGGACCCTGGAAGACCTCTGGGGCGCTGGCAAGGGCGGCAAGTGGAATGACGAGGGCGGGCGCGGAACTTGCGGCCTGACGGTTGTGGAGTGCGCTCTGGCGTCCCCTCCGAAGGGTTGGGTTCCTGGTTGCGGCGCGAAGCCCTGGGAGATGGCTGGGTGGATCGCACCTGCGCAGACCTGGGCGCCGCCTGTCGTCGTCGAACCTGTTGTGGAGGCTGAGCCCGAAGTGGTGGCCGAGGAACCTGCCGAAGAGCCCCAGGCGGAACCAGAAGTGGAGCCAGAAGTGGAACCCGTGAAGGAGAAGATCCCCGAGTCCTGGACCGCTGATGAGTGGGAGCGGATGGCCTCGGCGATCCGCGAGGTCCACAAATCCGACGATCCCCCCAAGCGTGGGCGCCTGGAATGGCTCTGGAAGAACAAGGCCACCGATGACAAGCGGCGCAAGATGCCGGCGCTCTCGGACGATGACCTGAACCTGCTTCTCGGCCGGGCCTTCGCGTGACACTTGAGCGCACCCTTGGCCTGACGTGCCCCATCCCGGAGGCCATCGACGCTCAGCTTTGGTTGGACCGGTTCGCGTGGCCCCTCCTGGAATCGGTTGGCGCGTCTCGGTCCAAAAGTGTCTTCGAGAACACCGATCCCGTGGTCCGGGCGAAACTGCTGGACGCGGTACGCTGGCAACTTCGGGCCGTGCTGTCCGAGGCCGAGATCAAACTCGGCGTGCCCATGGGCATCCGCGTGGTCAAGTCCGATCCTGTGGACTCCGGTCTTCGGCAGGGCATCGACTATGACGAGCGGATCGGGAGAACCCCCTTCTATCCCGAGCAATGCCGGGATGAGTACTACCCGCTCGAACTCCCGTCAGGCACGATATCGATCGAACGGGTCCGCCTGTACTACCTTCGGAACCTCGTCTATGAGTTTTCCCCTGCCATGGGCAACGAAGACGCGATCCGGCTGGCCAACATGCGGACGGGCGCGGCGAACCTGATCCCTCAAGGTGCGCCGTATCTGCTCACGTCCACCGCGTGGCTCCCGATGATGCTCCCTTCCTTCTCACTTGGGAGGACCACCCCGGACGCCTGGGCCATCGACTACACCCTGGGCCCGGTCACTGTCACCGGGGAGATCGGGCGGATTGAACTCGTGGTGGTGAACTGGTGCTATGCCGCTGCGGCTAAGATGATCTTCGCCCAGGCCGGCCTTGCCCGTAGCCAGGGGCTTACCAACGCCTCCCTTTCCTTTGACGGGTTCTCCAAGTCGATCGGTCTGTCGTCGGGCGCAAACACCGGGCTTTATTCGGCGATCGAGAAGTCCTGCCAGGACCTGATGGATCGGATCGATTGGCGCGCTTTGCGGTCCATGAAGCGAGGGGGCCCGAGGATTCTTCCTTATGGCTCGTGAACCGTTCTTCTTCGGCGTTCATGCCGACGACTTCCCGGCTCTGCACTTCGATTCGATCGAGTACGATCACGCGATTGAGGAGCACGGGCAGAACATCGAACTCCGGCGCGCGGTTCTGTGTCCTTGCGCCCGAATCGAGGATCACCGGCCACGGGGAACCTGCACGACGTGTAAGGGCCTCGGACTGGTCTACCCGGAAACGATGCGAGAAGAGACCCGGGTGCTTCTGTCAACCCGTGCCCCTCGGAAGACTCCGGAGGGCGCCACGGTCTACGTCGTGGGCACCATTTGGGCTTCTTTTCGGCTCGGGTACGTCCCTGGTGACGGGGATCTGATTCTACCCGAGGAGGAAGAGCACGTCGTCCACCAGACCATCTTCCGTGAGTCGCTACAGGTCACCACGGGGGCGGCATGGGCCCGAGCTACCGCACACGATCAGGTGCCGCCCGTCCTTCGACCCGCGCAGGATCGGCTTCTGTACCCAGATCCTACGACGATCGAAGCCGTGCTCTGGAAGAACGGCGATACCCTGATCACTGCCGGCGCTCTCGATTACTCGATCGTCGGTGATCGTATCGTGTGGAGCGGCGCAAGGTCTCCGGCTCCGGGCGTGGCCTACACGATCCGATATCGGGCGAAAGCGGCCTATCAGTTGCAGCCGTCAGAACCTCTCTACCGGATGGAGGCAGATTCCGGGCTCCCCTACCGCTGCCAGGCCGTGCGCCTCGACCGCGTTGGATGGCCTGATGTTCGGGATGTTTGATGAAACTGGAGATCCCCCGGCTGACGTTCAACGTGGAGTTGTCCTCGTTCCAGGGCCTTGAGCGGATCGGTCTGGAGCAGGTAGGCGCGGCTCTTGAGTCGGCGACGTGGCGCACCGCTCAATGGATGAGGAACCAGTGGGCAGACCAGGCGCAGCGGATGGGCGTTCATGACACGGGCGCCTATCTCCGAGGAATACGAGAAGATGGCATGATCGTGCCGGTTTCGTCGAACCTAGCGGATCCGTCGGCCGCTATGTTTGCCGTCGTGCTCGACGTGGTGAACACCGCGAAGCACGCGCAGGCGGTGGAGGAGGGGTCCATGGCCTTCCATATGCCCGATCGCGTGGATTGGGCCCGATCGGGTCGGGTCAAGGTCTCCAAAAAGGGCGTTCCTTACATCCATGTCCCGTTTCGGCACTACACGCACGCGGCGAGCGGGTCAACGGCTACCGCCCTGCGCTCGATGATGACGAAGGAGATCACAGCGGAGGCCAAGACGCTCGACCGTCGGTTGGCCCTTGGCGCTGGGTTCCAGCATACGCCAGAGGGCCAGTTCGTAGCCGTTGACAAGTACCGCTGGGCGGGCCTGTCGGACAAGAAGAGGATCACGAGGCCCGGGGCAAGTGTCGGCGATCCGGAGTGGCGTGGAGCGAAGCACGTCGCGTTCGGGATGGTCAACCCCGCGTGGAAGTCGTCGAAGTACGAAGGGCTCATGAAGACGGACCCGGAAAAGCATACCAACTACATGACGATCCGCACGATGACTCGGGACTCTCCAGGGTGGAACATCCCGGCAAAGGCCGGCAAGTGGGTTGCCCGGACTACTGCGCAGATCACAGAGTCCTCCGATGAGGTAAAGAAGACCTTTGAAACGGCTTTCGCAAAGGCGATATTGAAGGTGCTATGACGGTTCCCGTTCTTCCCAACAGCGCCAACTTCACGGAACTCCGGATCCGCGAGATCCTTCTTCGAGGCATCGTTGACCTGGCCTCCGATGAAGAGCGGCTCAACCTCCTTTTCCGCAGGGTGGACGGTCTGCCGCAGGGCACCCAAGAGACCTGGGCCGAAGACCTGAAAACGCTCTTGAAACTTTCGGTTACGGACCCTGCCGCCAGGATCCGGGTCATCATTGGCTACCCCTGGGATGTCAACTCCCTACCATGCTGGTCGATCGTGAAAGAAGGGGGCTCGGAGAACGATTCCGAGGCCACCATGGGCGATGAAGCCGGCCTCGTGAACGTCCAGACCGGGCATATCCACGATTCAGACGGCGTTGAATGGCCCCGGATCGTCGGGTATACGGCTTACGGGATCCCGTGGACATCGAACTTCCAGATCGGGACCTGGGCCACGACTCCGGATGTTTCGATCCTTCTGCACGAAGCCGCGATCGAGATTCTGGACATCGCCCGGGGGGAGCTCGATACCTCTGGCGTCCAGTCCATCTCCCTCTCCGAGCCGGGTGGGATGATCCCGAACCCGGAACAGCATCCCTCCCTTGGCGTGGGGTATATCCCGCTCGTTCGCGTCTCCTGTAAGTGGACTCGCCTCCGGTTGCAGAAGCGCTCCCCTCGTCCAACACACGTCACACGCCGCACCACGACCCTCCTGTAAGGAGCGCTCTCCATGTTCATCACGTTCAACGGCGAAAAAGTCTACATTCCTGGAGCGTACTCCTCGACCGAGATCGTTTCGACGCTCGAAGGCCCCACGGCTTCGTTCCAGGTCCCCATGCTCATGGGCGCGGCGGACTACGGGATCCCCTACCATTTCCCGGAGATCAAGTTCTCCGACGAGCCCGCGCAGAACCCCTGGATCATGTGCGGCGATTTGACCACGCTCAAGCGGTTCTTCAACCGAGATTCCGAGATTGCGACGGCATACGAGACGGCGGCACTTCACGGGCTCCCCTACTCCTACGTCGCCTGCATGTCGAAACTCACGCGCGAAACCGTGGTCGCCACCTCCGGCGCTGGTCCCGTGGTCAACGAGCAGACGATCTACTCTCGCCTTGCTGGTGCTCCGGGTGGGTTCCATAAGATCAGTTACACCGCTGCGCACGTCTTCACAGTCATCCCGGTCAAGGACTTCTCGATGCTCACCGCCAACGCGGCGGGCGCTGCGACCAGGGTCTACGTCAAGAGCAACTCCTGGGTCACAGATGGCATGACTCTCACGATCGGCGGAAACGCCATCGTCGCGGAAACGAAGGTGGTAGCCACGCCCGGAACAGGTGAGGAACTCTCTTCGACCGGTCAGAAACTCTACTGGATCGAGTTCACCACGGGGCTCGCGAACCCGATGACCACGGCGGCTTACAGCCTCGTGTGCTCCCATGACGCTCCGATCGTCGGCTCCGCACTCACCACGGGTCAGAAACTCTACGATTGGCTCAACACCGATCCGGCCGCGAAGCTCGTCCTGGGCTCCAAAAAAGAGTCCACCTACACGGGCACCCGGCCCACCACGATCGCGGCGGCTACCTTGATGAAGGAGATCGCGACCTGGGGCGCCAACACCGCTGGGACCTCGCCGAAGCCCGCACTCACGGACTTCACCGACTTCATCACGGACATGGACGCCTCGGCCTGGGATGACTTCATTCAGGTCTATGACGACGTGCCCCGGCTTTTCTACGTCGTGGACCCCACGAACACGGTTCATGAGGCCATGCGCAACTGGGCGATTGCCAAGCGGTCCTCGACGACTCCGGGCGACTATTCGATCAAGGTCCTTACCGGGTGCGCCTGGGGCGATGTCGTTGTCGCCTCGGGGACCACGACTTCGCCGACCTTTCGAGCGCAGGCCATCGACAATCAGGATGTTGTCCTGGTTGCCAACGGCTTCAACTGGCAGGCCGCATACCTTTCCCACGCGGCGGCCGTTTTCGGGATGATCGTCGCGGGCGGCGTGAACCACAACCTGACCCAGGACCGATATGTCGGCATCATGGCGTGGGAAGCGAAGTGGAACGAGCGGGCGCTCGGCGAACTCACCACGCTGCACAAGTACGGGGTTCTCACGAACCGGCTCGCGGTAGACAACTCTGGATCCTACTGGGTCGTTTCGCAGGGGCTTTCGACGCTCCAGGCGAACTCGGTCTCCTGGAACCCTGACGCGACGACTCCGCTGATTCAGCAGCGCGACCTCCAGGACTTCGTGAAGCGGGATCTCGACTTTGTTCTCGTGCGGTCGCAACTCGGCCAGGACGAAACCGATCGCAACTCGATCACCTCGGCGCTGGTCGCTCGGGCAACCGGCTACCACTACGACAACGGGTTCATCGAGGATGGCACCTACAAGATCACTTCTACCGCGCTTGACCCCTCCGGCGCTGGCTGGGTTGTCGGCGACACCTATCGCCTGCCCACCACGGTAGACTGGATCACGACTGTTCACCGCGTCCTCGTGGGCGAGTAAGGAGCTTCGATGGGTTACGCTGACTATCAGACTTCGGGCGCGTATGCGGCAAAGCAGGCCGGCGCCTTCCATTCCGTCGTGCTCCAGAACGAGGCGGACGCCACCGACAAGTTGGTCGGCGCCACCACGGGGATCTCCTGGAACGAGGACTATGAAGGGATCCCGGTGGAAGAGATGGGCAACGATGGCGTCGACGAGCATGTTGACGGTCGCATGACCGTCTCAGGCTCCTTCACCATGAACGCCTCCTCACAGCGCCTCGACGCCATGCCGACGCGCCAGGACTTCATCGGCAAGCGCTACACGATCACGCAGCAAGTCGCAAAGTCGGCGGACTCGACGGCGATCGGGACCGTGGTCTGGGTCTGTACCAAGTGCAAGATCACCGGGATTTCCGGGCAGAACGCGGCGCGCGGGATTCAGACGCTTTCGGTGAACTTCGTCGGTTCGCGGCGCTACTCCGGCGCGGAATGGGCCGACCTGACTGGGGCGATGTAGATGAAGCGCGCCACCGTTTCGTTCCAGGCGCAAGTCCGGGATCTCTGGGTTCTCCCCGATGGGTCCCTTGGCCCCAAGGAGCAGGCGGCTACCTTCACCATGCACCGGTCCCCTACCGGCCTGGAACGGCTCAAGATCACCCGTCGAACCCACTCCATCCTCGGCGAGGGCAACGAAGCCGCTGGGCATTTGGAACTCGCGGCGCTCAAGATGGCGATTCAAGAGCAGGCTCGGATCGTGCGCGAGGAGATCGGCGAAGTTGAAGACGTTGAGAAGGCCTGGGAAACCCACGAAAGCGAAGCCGCGATCATGTATGCGGACCTATCTGAGCAGGCGGGCGACCTTTACGCAATGGCCCGGTGGGAACTCCTGGCCGTGGACGTACCCGAGCGATTCCGGAACCTCGCAGAATCCGACATCGAAGAGCGGGTCGTGATGGCGCTCCGGGTCGCCTGGTGGAAAGCCGAGGATCCGACTCGCGCGGGAAAAGAGCAGCCCTCCGAGTCCTGAACGGGGAGCCCGGAGGGCAGACCGCAGGACACCCGACCGTAACGGACGCGGAGATCGAGGCTGATTCCATCTGGACCCTTTGGCGGCTCGCCTATGGAATGCCTCCGAACGACCCACGGTTTCAGGATATCACGGAAGAGGAGGTTCTAACGGATCTCCTCGTTCGCCATTTCCACAGGAAGAACGGCGCATCCGAGGAAGAGCGGCTTATCGAGCACCTTCGAGACAACCTATCGGAGTTCGATGCTCTTGAGAAGTTGGCCGAGAAGATACCGCAAGTGAGGCCTTCGAAGCCAAAAGCGCCGCCCACGATCGCCCGTCGGGGTAAAAAGGTGATGCCATGACCGACGCCAAGATCAGAATCACCGGTGAAGCCGACGTTACCCGTATGCGGGCGATGACGGATGAACTGCGCAAGTTGACGGATGGCGTCCGGAACTTCAATCGCGAATCGAAGACCAGCGGAGGCGGCGCGCCTGCTGGTGGCGATTGGGGCGCCTGGCAGGCGTATCACAAGGCGAATCCGATCCCCTGGGCGCCTGTGTCGGGGATGGCTGACGAGGAGGCCAGGGACCGCAGGACGGAGCGAGATGAAGAGCGGCGGGTTGCTCGCGAGGAGCGTCAACGATCGTCGAAGGAGAGCCGAGTCGGCGCTAAGGCGATGGCTGGCGCTCGGGCTGGCTACGGCTACGGTATGGCAGGCCTGGGGCTCCTGGGCCTCGGTGGTGGCGTTGGCGGCGTGATGTCCTGGCTCTTCCAGTCGGGCGAGGAGCACCTTCAGCAGAGCACGGCCATCAAGGTTCTTGAGCAGAGGTTTGGCTCACTGGCGACCGCAGGCGACCGGGTGAAGTCCTCGTTCTGGGGCGCCGGGCACTCTCTCGGGTTCGTGAATTCTCAAATGGCCGGGCTTATGGAAGCCCTTGGCGCGCAGACGAACACGGTATCGAAAGAGGATTGGCAGCAGTTCGGCGGGTTTGCAAAGCACACTGGGATGGACCCAGGCGCGGCAATGGGATTACTTGGGCATTTGGAACGGTTGACCCCAGGTGGTGTTACTGTGGTTGAGTTGGCCGGGCTCAAGCAGCAGGCCAACAAGCAGGGCATGGGTAGGGGGAGGCTCCCGGAGTTTCTTCAAAACTTCATGACCCTTGCTCAGGAGCAGTTCCAGGACACCGGAAAGTTCGACTTCTCGCCCGCTATGAACGTCTCGGCGATGCCTTCCTCGATGTTTTCGGGTGAGGCAGGGCGCGGCGAGATGGGTTTGAGTTTTGTCCAGAACATGAACCAGGCCATGACCGGATCGGACGCGGCGAAAACGTTTCTTCTTCGGTCGATGGGCTACGGTCGCGAAGGTGGCCCCGACTACATGTCTGCGAAGGAGCGGCTTGAAGCCGGTATCCATGGGGAAGCCGGCGCTCAGAACCTGCTTGCGATGTCCGAGGGTATGCGCGGATGGGGCAAAGACCGAATCGCGCAGTCCATGGAAAAACTCAACCCGAACATGAAGATGTGGCAGATTCGGGGATTCGTCGAAACTATTTCGGACGACAAGAAATATGCGGAGTTCAAGAGGGCGCTTTCCGGGGATCGTACCTTTTCCGATTATGAGGAATACGTAGGCACCTTGAGTGAGGATCAGAGAAAAGCCTTTGAGGAAGAGGGCTATTTCGGTCTTGGCAAAAAGGCGCTTTCCGAAGGTGAATCGATGGCGGTTACCAAGGAAGCGCAGAAAGCCGAGCAAGGCGACACGATGGCCGATGTTCTCCGATCGCTGAATCGAACGCTGGAAAACCTGCGCGATTGGATGCAGAGCGCCACCGGGCAGACTTTGGCGAAGTCGGTGGAGAAGATGACTGATGCTATCGAGGGTTGGTCAGAGAAGTTTGAGAAGTACGCAAAGGGTGGGGAAATAAAGGATGCGCTCAAATACTACCTGGAACCTGATGAAAAACCGCCACTGAAACCGGGTGAAAGGGGTTACGAGCGGCAGCAAGCAGAACGGGAACGGTACGGCCTATGACCACCATAATCCAGCAGCCCCAAAGAGGGCAACCAAGGGTCTATATCTGGGCAGGTGACACCGAAGCCGACAAGGTGGACGTTTCCGCCGACGTGATCGGGTTCGAGACATCCAAGAAACTCGGCTCCCCTACAGGCTCCTTCACGCTAACGCTCATGCCGAGCGTTGGATCCGCACAGACTCCCGCCGACATGCGGAGAATCACGAAACTCTATAGGGCGAACCTGACGAATCGCGTTGTTTCCATCGGCTGGAAGTACGACGGCGGAATCATGCTCGGGCTGGTTTCCAACGTCGCGGAAAGCCACAACTTCGGCGGGTCCTACACGCGCACGCTGACTATCACCGGGCAGGACTTTGGTAAGGTGCTTGTGAACGACAACGTGGTTTCTGCGCTCATGAACCAACACGACGCGGGCTCTATCAAGTTCCTCGACAACGTGAAGGCGGCGCTCGGTCCAAGTACCTACGTTGGAGAGATGTACCTGAATGACCCACTTTCAAACGAACTCATCCCGACTCTGGCATACGGGCTGAGCGAGGTTATCGACTGGATTCTTGCAATATCGCCGTCCATGACGATTCCGATCATGGGTAAAGTGTTCGGCGGGTCGGGCAAGGTGTCCGAGTACATTAACACCGCGAGTTACAGCTCCTTGGCCTGGAACGATGGCAAGATCTGGTCCACCGACGCGGCTACCTATTCGGGCAATATCTGGGGCTATATCCAGTCCATGATCGATCCAGACTTTTACGAAGTGGTGATCGATAGTTACCCACTTGCGACCAACCATACCGCGCTGAATGGACTTGCGCAGGTTTACCTCATGGTTCGCCCCAAACCCTTCGACGAGAAGATTCTTGAGTGGGCCTCGGTAGACGAGCAGACCGGGATGACGTGGGAAGACCTCAAGACCAAAACGAACGAGAGCAACCACGATATCGACCTTTCCGAGATGATCTCAGCGCAGTTCTCCTATGGGGATTCGGGCGCGATTTCGTCCTATGTGGTGACCTCGCCCTATACCGTGTTCGGCGCCTCCGACGGCTCGCTTCTTGGGATGCAATTCCCACTTCTGGACACCTATATCGCGAAAAGGTACGGTATCAAGTCCATGAAGTCCCGGCTTACCATGCTCGGACTCGACCCAAACGTGAAGTCCGATCCTGCGGCGATAACGGACTTTATCCACCGCCTGTTCAACTGGTATCGGTATGCCCCGTTCTTTGAGAACGCCACGATAACGATCGCGGGTGGAACGCCGCTTGAGGGGGCGACTCCGACAAGCCGCGAGCTGATCCGGGTCGGCGATCCTGTTCGGCTTCCGTGGCGAAAGGCTCCCTATTCGGTCCCCTACATGTCGGAGGATGGCATGCGCTACTACTGCACAGGCGTCTCGCAATCCTGGCGATCCTCACCTGGGCGCACGGGCATCCTGACGACTCGCCTGGACCTTACCCGAGGGCACAACGCTTCGATGATCGCGGCTCTTGACGAGATGGTCCGCAAGGATGCGCCCGTCTCAAATCCCGCCCACTTCGCCGATTCCCTGGGGTAACCGTGGAACCTGACCGACACAGTACTTATCCGGTTGGGCCTCGCCTTGCGTGGTTCGTCAAGCAGGATGGGAAATACTTCCTCCAGGACGAGCACGGGAACAAGTTCAGGAACCTGGACCGTATCCTGATCGTTCAGGGCTCGTTTGGCTTCGACTTTGAGGGCCAGGAGAAACTCCCCCGGCCGCAGATTCGGGATCCCCTTGGGAAGGTCCTTGTCCAGGGTGACGCGCTCATCCTCGACTTTCGGAACGGGGACGATCGTTGTCCGATCGTTCGCGGTGGCGTCCGCTCCTATGATACCGGCGACGGGCAGTTGGCGCGCAACTTTGAGAACATGGCGCGGGGATATAACCGCTACAAGTTCCGGCTCTATCCGCAGGACGAGACCGGGCTGAAACTCGGAGAGGTCCGGTTCTACTGCTGCGACAATTACAAGAACGAGGCGGATTGGGGCCTTGTTGATTTCTACGTCTCGAACAGCGTGGACGGGGTGATCGAAACGGCGCTGAATGTCCAGGTCGGGCCGGTTCTTGGGTCTCATAACCTGTTCTTCATGAGTCCGTCGCAGGCTGGTTTTACGGTTTCGGGTGGGTCGGATCCGGTTATCAAGCAGCCCTTTGAAGACGACTTGAAGACGTGGCTTAACGGACTCACGACGTTTCTGGCGTCCATTGCTGCGGCGCCGCCCCCGATCGCTGCTGCCGTCGCTGCCTTCCAGCCGATCCATGCGGCGTTTCTGGCAACCGTCAACGCGGGAACCCACCTCACCACGGTCTTCAAAACGGAGTAGCCCATGATCGGCGTTAACGGCGGGCATCAACTGAACATCCTGATCTTCGAGGTCGGCATGATTCAGACGATTCAGGCGCTCGGGATTGACCTCAAGGTGGTCTCGACCGTTTCTGTTCATCCGCTCCTTGTGGCTCCAACCTCGATCCGCTACACGGATGCAACCCGATCCTCGTTCAACCAGACTGCCGGTGGGACCGTGCTCACGCCCGGCGGGCGGGCTCTCCGAAACGTCACGCTTGAGGGCACGTTCGGGTCAGAATCGCGGGGGCTTGGCCCCTACATCGGCAACGGAGCGATCCGCTTTACCCGGTTTTACAAGGAAGTCGTCCGTATGGGTGAGGCGCTAACCCAAGACGAAGTGGACGATAACGTGGATTGGCTCAATGGAACGCCGTTTATCAAGCTGTTCCTGACGACCTACGATGATGCGAATACAAACTTCTTCATCAACTTCTATGACTTCTGGCACGATCGCGCTTTCCAGTGTTTGGTCCAGCGCTTTGACCACGATCGCGCGTTCATGAAGGGCGGCGCGGTCGGTCTGACGCACTACACGATGTCGCTTCAAGAAATCGGGCCTATTGTGGAAGGTGGGCTTGGGGAGTCCATCATTTCGCTTCTGATGGACGGGTTGACGCTCTGGAACGATATCAACAACGTGATCGATAGTTACGACCTCGCTACGATCATCGAGGCCTTCACCGGACCCGTTGCCATCGCTCTTTCGATGGCCGAGGGCACCCTGGAGGCCATCCGGAGCAACCTGGACGCGGCGACGGCTCTCTTCGGATCCTCCCTGCCGCCCGAGTCGGCACTTCCGTCGGCGCTTTCCTCGTTCGGTGCGGAGTGTGAATCGTTGGCATCCTCCATGGAGGCAATCTCTGGAACAGTGGAGGCCTCGGCGCCTGCTCCTGCAGCGCCTGCTACCACGATGTCCTGGGATGACCCGCGAGCGCTCGACCTGGACGCCTGGGATACCGTGGCGTCCATGCGCGACCTGGCCGACGCTGCACGTTTCCAACTCTGCGCTGGCCTGTTCTTCGGGATGTCGCTCACCGACTATCAGAACTTCCTGGCTTCGTCCGGAGACGCATCCTGGCGGGGTCCGGAGTTTGGGGGCTCCATCGACTACATTGTGGGCGAGTACGACACCGCAGGAGCCATCGAGGCGCGCTTCGGGGTAGACTGGCAACGCGTGCTTGCCTTCAATGGCCTGACGCCTCTGGAGGCCCTTACCGAGGGCACCAGGATCCGGATCCCGGTGCGCCGCTACTACGGAACCCAGGGACGGAATGCGATCCCCGTGCTCGACTCGCACGCTGGGGAAGCCGCCTGGGGTCGTGACGTGGCGATGGAGATCGGCGTTGATGCACTTGGGGATCTCCTGCTCGTCGAAGGGGAGGATTGCCTCACCCAGGGCGTGCAAGTCCTTTCCGAAGAACTGGCCACCAGTCTGATCAAGCCGCTACAGTCGATCCCCGAAAGCGTGCGGGGTTCCTGGCTTACCAAGAAGATTAGCGCCGCCATGAAGTCCGATCCCCGCATCTCCTCTGTGGTGTCGGTGACCACGGAAGAAAGTGATCGAGGTATAGCCCTCCGCGTGGTGGCCCAGGCCATCAACGGTTCTACGATCCGCACCGGAGTCCGTGTCTAATGGCCACCCCCCGCTCACGAACAGACCTTGCCCGAGAATGGATCCGCCGACTCGTCGGCTATTCCCCCTCGGTCTCCTGGTTCGGGTCGGGTGGCGTGGCTCTGGCATTCTCGAAGGCCACCGGGGACCTTGCCGAGATCGCCCAGGACCTCTTCGTCTCGATGCGCAGGCGCTTGACGCTCCTGGCATCTTCGGAATCGGACCTGGATGATATCGCCCAGGAACTCGGCACGGCGCGACTCACGGACGCACGGGCGCACGTTTACGCCGTGGTGGTTCCCTGGTCCGCTTCCGTTGTCGCGGTCGTGAGCGCGGGGAATGACTTCCTTCAAGTGGATGACGCCAGCAGGTTCCTCGCTCTTGACTCCCTTCGGATCCGGGGATCCTCGGGAACGTCCGAGGCGCTTGTCGTGATCGCCATCGTCGGAAACGTGATCGAGTGCTTGCCTCTTACTGGTACCTACAACCCGCTGACGGAAGGTGTCTCGGTCCTGCTGCGGACTACGATCCCGGTTGGATCCACGATCGTCTCGCAGGCCGGTGTTTCATTTCAGACTCTGGCGACCGTGATTGCTGGTGACGCAAACCCACTTTTTGACGGTGAAGCCGCGTTCGTAGCGCTCGCCGACAAGGTGGATTGTGAATGCTCGGTCGCTGGTGCGGCGGGCAACATCGAGCCGGACTCCCTGGATTCCATCACCGGAGCCCCACGAATCGCCCGGGTCTACAACCCTGAAGGCGGCTATGGCGGCGACTCTGAACAGGACGCTCAACTCAAATACCGGGCCTCCCATCGTGCGACACTGGCGAATCAGGAGACCTCGGCGTGGTTGTTCGCCCTTGCCCGCGAGGGCAACCCGAACACTCTCCGGGCCATCAAGGACACGACAACGGCGCTTTCCACATTGAAGTTTCGGCTTCTGAAAAGAACGGGAGCATCCTTTTCGGCTGCTGAACTCACCGAGTTGAAAGCCTACATGGAGGCCCGCTTTCGGTCGCAGTATCAAGCCGATATTGGCAATGTGACCCTGACGGCCATCACAGTTGAGGCGCGGGTGAAGATGTCCTCGGGCGCCAGTTTCCAGACCTCCTGGCGCGCTGCTGCTTCGGGAATGGCGGCCTATCTCGACTATCGGGTCTGGGCCTTTGGGGGGACCGTTGACAACTCCGAGCTTCTTCAAATCCTCCAGAACACGGCGGGCATTGCGAGCGTTGAAACAGCATCTTTTCTTCCTGCTGTTCCGGTTCCAGTTTCCGCGCTGTCCCTCCCGGTACTGGTCTACTTCGCGATCGAGGATCAAGACACGGGTGAGACGTTCGGCGGGAATCTTGCGGTGAGTTTCTGATGGATAAGCGCCTGATCTGGTGGCACTCCGATAGCGGGGTTCTTCCGACGGCGTGGACCGTGGTGGGCGGTGGCGCGCTTCAACTCCCGGAGTCCGGCGGGCTGCTGGTGGAAGACGTTTCCGCGGTTGATCCGCTCTACTGCATGATCCAGGTGTTTGAATCTGACACGGGCGCCGGACCTGTGCGCGACCAGGACACGATCGAGGTTCAGATCCGCTGTCAGGGGCAGGCCAACACCGCTGGATGGGCATCCGGGGCCTCTGGTATCGGCGTGGCCATCTCCGACGGGTCAAGGGTATGCCTGTTCTCGTTCGGCGATCGCCTGCGCTTCGTGAACCCTGCAACGGGCGCAATCTACTACACCGATCCGCGACCGTTTCCCTGGCTCGGGTGGAACACGATCAAGATTACGAAACGCGCCTCCGAGGCCTGGGTGGTCGAAATGAACGGGCACCTCCATATCGTGATCCCCTACCTGCTCGCTACGGCTCTGGTGACACCTCCTGCATACGTCGCCTTCGGGTGCTTCGACCCTACTGGAACGGCTACGGCTACGTTCGAGCAGCCCGAGGTTGGCCTGAACATGGCGCTGCCCTCTCAGGGGCTTGTGGAGCGGCTTCATTCGCTCTTCCCTGTCGCAGTCCGGGAAAGGTGGACCGACGTAGGCCGAGGCCTCCTGCGCGCTTCTGTGGGCGTTTTCCAGCAAGGGTATGAGGCGATTCAAGGCGCGTGGAGAGACATGACCTCCGCTGCTGAGACCGCTGGGCTACCCTACTCCTTCACCGGAAAGGTTCTCCCGAATCGCGAGGCTCCGGCGTGGACCCTGACGAATCCGGGGCAGATATCGATCGTGCGAGAGCGGGTCAGAATCCAGGGGGTTGGCGCGGCGGCCAGCGCTACGGCGTTCTGGGACGCCACCATGCCGACGGTTTCAGACTACGAGCACATTCTCGGCGCTCGGGTAGATTCCTGGGAAGCGCTGCCTCCGACGGTGGACGCATGGGGCCGGGTTGGTCCCTACCTCCAGATTGACGACATGAATCGTTCAATAACGGCGCACTTGATCGAAGACTCCGGCGCGTGGTTCTGGGTTCTGACCGACGACACGATCGGCGGCGGTGCCTTCACAGAGATCGGGCGAAGGTGGCAAGTCGGCAGGTTTGTCTCCCATACCGTCGATGTCCGAATGTTCGGGCGCGACGTGGTGGTGCTCATGGTCAACGGGCAGATCGTTGACCGGGTGAGTTATTCCTCGTTCCCGCTTTCAATGGGACCTTTCCCGTTCGGTGTGATCGGGGTTACCTCGGCGCTCGGGTACTTCGACTTTTCGCACGCTACGGCTGTTCGCCGGTTGTGCGATTTGACCCAGCGGATCGGGTTGATCTCCAGGTGTCAAGAGCGCCTGATTGCTCCAGGCGGCTGTGAGCGAAACGACGAGTTGGAAGTCTGGAAACGCGCCCAGCCGTGCGTGAACGAGCTCCGGGGAACGACTCGCGGAATGGAGATCGAGATCGCGCGGTTGGCGTGCTGTGGGACGGACGTGGTGGTCGAGCAGACCCGCGTTGAATGGTTCCTCGATGTGACATGGCCCGACATTACGCCAATATACTTGGATGCAGCGGGGTTATTCTCCGATGTATTTACCGAGGTATGCGACGGGCCCTCCGCTTGGGATCCGAACGAGCTTGCGAGGTATGCAGCAACGTACCTTGTTCCTCTTTCCATTCTCGAACTGACTTACTCGATCTGCCTCTCTACGGCGCTGACAGGCCCAAACGTGACCATCCCGACCGAAACGCTGCTTCCTGTAACCTCTGTCTCCGGCTTCGGTGTCGGCGATGTGGTTCAGGTACGAACGGCGACCGGGACAAGCCACGAAGACGCCTCGATAACTTCGATCGTTGGCCTGAATGTCATCGTTCAACCTCCTCTTGTCGGGGCTTACGTCGCAGGATCCTTGCTTCGTAAAGTCCTAACCACGACGTGAGCCCATGCCAGGAATCCCGACTTCTCAAGGCCTGCGCTACCTGCTGAACCTTCGGATCGGCGTGGACGAGTTGCAGTGGTGGCAGAAGGAAGAGGTCGAGCAGCGCCGGCTGGCCGTTCGCGCGATGACTCGCAACTTCGGCCTTGTCGTGTCGAACAAGTGCGACGGCTCGGCGGATTCGCAGTGGCTCGTTGATGACGCTCCGGCAGGCACCGACGGCGTTCTCTACCTGACGACTTCGACCGATAGCGCGCTCCCCGGGCAGGGTCCCGAGTCCGCGATCCTCGTCACAGATGACGGGGACGCGGTGGAGTTTGAAGGGCCTGACGGTGGGGCGATTCCCAACGTGATCGTGCCTGGCGATGCAACGTGGTACACGCTCGTCGCCCGGGCGTCGAGCACTTACGAGGGGCCCGGCACGATTCAACTCTTTGCAGGCGCTGGAAACGTTGTAGGTATCGACACGGTTTTTACGCGGTATATCGGCGCAACGGATGGCGGTACGGGACGTGGAACCCTCCTGCGCGTTTCTGGCTCGGCGTTAGGAAACGATGGCGACTACACGATCGAGACGATCGTGGATGGCTTGACCGCCACGGTTTCCCCTGTGGCTATTGCAAACGAATCCGGGCTTACCTACACTCCGATCGGCACGTTTCTGGGCGCGACTCCTGCAAACCCGGAACTGCACGAACGCAAGCGTATTGTGTTTGCCTTGGTGGCCAGGACTCGGGAACCTGCCGCAGGGGATTACGTTGTCGCCGACGTGATGCGTGGGATTGGCGTTCACCCGATCACCGTCATCGACCGACGCGAGCGCAACATCTGGCGACCTTCGTTGGGTGGGGAGCATCACTGCTGCACCGCTTTTCCGATGTTGGGTTATGACACCGGAGCGGCTACGTGGGGCCCTGTTGTCGAGACAATTATGGCAAATGCTGGGCTCACGTCGTTGACAACCTCAAGCGGGATCGGATTGCTTGCCGCAGTTCAGGACATCGTGGCGGGCGATATTGTAGCGATGGAGTACGACGCCGCAACATCAACTTGGCAGAACCCAGGCGGGGGCGCTGCGGTTACCATTGCAGCAGGAGCGGACGACCCAGCGATCATCGAAGTACCGGCCTCGTGTGGATTCACCCATATCTGCTTCTACGTTGATGGCGGCGCTCTTTATATGGCGAGGTCCACGGACAAGGGTCTGACCTTCGCTGCTGGTGGGTTGATCTGGAACCCCCCAGCGGTTGATGCTGCTGACTACATCGAGAGACCCGCTGCGATCTTGTTGAAGAACCATCGGATCATCGTTCTTTGCTCGTATTACGACGACTCCGTGTCCCATAAACTGATCAAGTACGTGTATTCAGATACCTACTCAGCGACCTGGGTTACCAACGCAAACGTCGGTTATACCTGGGTCAACTCGTTTACCTTGGCCCCTCCTGCCACGTATGACACAACGGACCCCGCCATTTGGCAGTCGGACAGCGGACGGATTGAGACCTGCTGGCAGGAGACCGGTCCAGGAGGGGCTATTCGGATCCGTCATGCCGAGTCTCTTCGCGCTGGAGAACTTTACAGTGCGTCCATGATCAACCGTGGGTATGCAATAGCTGATCATTCTCAGGACCAGTACAGCCCTTGTTGTTTTGCAGACGACGATGGTAGTACGATTGTCGTTTACGAGCAAGATGCAGGGTTAAACGCAGATTTGCAAGTGTCAACTGTAGGCGGCACCTCAGTAATAGATGACAGCATTATTGTTCGTGGCGTGCTTTCGGTCAAACCATACGCATTACAACCCATTGGCTCCAGTCTTATCACGCTTTACCGTGTTGTGAATACCATTTATTCAATCCGTCTTCAACTCAACCGCGCCCAAAGAAACAAACTCACGAGGTTCTAAATGGACTTTTCACGAATCTATAGCACTTTGGAGCGGATACGGGCCGCGATTGCTTCTCCTGCGATTCCTGCTGGTGCGGCGACATCATCCAACCAAACGACCGGAGCCCAGAAGACCCAACTCTGCGGCGCTGGCCCTGGATACGCCGCGCTTGATGTTGCGACCGCCACGAAGCAGAGCGACGGCTCCCAGAAGACCATGATCATGGGCGTCGAGGGTGCCAACCAGCGTCAGGTCAAGGTCAACCCGCTGGGAGCCGTGAACATCGACGCTCCGCAGCTTCCCGCAGCCCTCGATGGAGTCTCGCTCAAGGTCAAGGAGCAGAGCCCCCTGACCGGGTTCGCCCTTGAGGCCGGTGGAAACCTCGCGAGCATCAAAGGCGACATGACCACACTCGCGGGCATTGACTACGCGACTGACACGAATCTCGCCGACGTGCTCACGTCGCTCTCTGCCGGTGGCGACGCCCTGAACGCGATTAACGCGCCGGCAAGAGGCACCAGGATCCCGCTGGCGACGATCGTGCTGGCGGCCGAAACCGGAGTCACCGAGTACGCCCTTGCGACCGGCCTCCCCGCAGGTACGGAGATCGACATCGTTGGAGTCAAGGGCGGGCTCTCTGCTGCTCCTGGCGCTGCGACCTGGAGGATCCACGCGAGCGACGTGACCGGCTGGACCCCGCTCGACTACGAAGAGGAGTGTTACACGTCGGCGGCTACTGCGGTGGCCTCGCCCATCGGCGACAGCATCCCGAACAATCCCGCCATGCTCACCGTCCCCGTGAGTGGAAACATCTTCGTTCGAATCATCCCCAACGCTGGAACCATCACGGGCAGCGTCAAGATCCGCATTGTAAGGCGGTAACATGTCATTCCCCAGCCAGCCCCAGCTTCCCGCCGGCTCGATTGTACCGACTCTGCCGGTTGTTCCTGTGGCCTTGCCAGCCCCGAGCCTCCCCACAATCACCCCAAGCGGAACCTTCGTTTGGGGCAACTGCGAAACCTACGTAGAGGAAACCCTTACCCTGACCTGTGCTGCGGGTGTGTCCCCGGGATCGTGCCTCCTCACGTTCACGGGTGACGCAGACGCGTTCGAGATGGTCGAGCGTGATGGGGTGATCATCGACCCCCCGCAGGACTGCTCGACGATATCCGACCAACAGAGCCGATTTTCCGTGGCTCCAGGCGGCTCCACGACCGCGAAGTTCCGATTCATACCGACCGATGGCGCGGCAAAGTCTGCAACTCTGACCGTCACAAACGAGCTTGGAGCCAGTCTTGGCACGTTCACGATGTCAGGAACGTGGACGGACACATTCGTTATCGCCAATATTTCCGCGGGAATGTCGCTCTATTGCGCGCGGGACATTTCAGTAGGAGCGCTATCCCTGGGTACACGATTCAGGGATATGTCCGGCGTTCTACCAGATCACATCGCAATAGTGCCCGCGGGGGAGTGGGCCATTAAAAGCGACGCACCGATCGGGGCTTGTGCATCGCTCGCTAAATGCGTCGAGTCAGATACTCAGACGGATTGGGTTGCCGGTGCTACTCGACGGCAAATCACAATCGAAAGCAATCTTTCCACGGGGGCGATAGCGGGCTTCGTCGTCTTCAAAGTACCAAGTTATTACTACTACGTCACCCTTTGGATGAACAAGGGAAACTGTCTGGTGGAAGGCGGTTTGAACCCGTCGTTTGGGATATATACAAGTGCAACACAGATTGCGCTTTACGTCAACGATGGAGGTGGGTTTGCACAAGTCAATCACGCATCAACGGCCGGTGTTCTTTTTGCGGCTTGGCGCCGATCGGGCGGAACGACCTATCACTATCTTTCCGCTGTCGGCGGTGCGTGGAAGGGGCTGGGGTCGGCCTCCTCTGCAACGTTTCAGGTCGTAAAGGGCTCCATGATCTACCCCGATTGCACCCCGACAAGAGTGGATAATCTCATGTACGCTTGGGGGATCAGCGAATTTGACACATCAGAGGCGGACCTCCAGGCCATCTTCGAGGCGATGTGATGAAACCCTACCTCATCACCGCGCACACGCCCCACCCAGGAGCGGACCCTGATGGCCCGGGAGGAATCCCCTCGGAGTCCGAACTCTCCCCCGTGGTCTGCCGCGAGGTCTGCCGCCTTGTCCAGGGCGCTCGACTCGCGGAGGGTGCTACGTCAGGAGACCGGCGCGCGTTCGTGGCGGCTCAAAGTGGCGAGCGCCTGGCCATCGAGGTGCATGCCAACATGGGTAGGGGCAGAGCCGGGATCGTCTTCTACATGCCCGGGTCGAAGCGTGGTGAAAGGGCCGCTCGTCTCATCGCCGCAGAGCTCCAGCGCGAGATCCGGATCATCGCGCCCGATTACTACTGCATCGTCCAGCCGGCCCAAGACAAGTGGGATGACGGATCCGAAGCGTGGCCGAACACGCAGGACGCGCTTCATTGGACATGGCCGGACGATCCCAAGAAGTTCAAGAAAATGGTGGAATGCTCCGGTGTGCTGGTCGAGCTCGGGTTCCTGGACCAACCCAAGCACGCGGCGCTGTGGAAGGAAGACGGACTCAAGATTTGTGCCCGAGGCATTGCTTCCGGGTTATGGATGATGTCATGAACCAGCGCCTCACCATGATCCTCCTCGCGCTCGGAGTCATGGCCTCCTGCCTGCTCATGGGGCGATGTTCGGCGCCACCTTGCCGGGAGTGCCCACCTCCCCCAATATGCCCCAGCGTTGACGTGGAAGCCCGCGACGTGCAGATCAGAGCGCTCCGGGATATGGAGCCGGACCTTCGGACCGAGGAGATCGCTACCCTTCTTGAGGAGTGCCTCCGATGAACGATGAGCACGATATGCCCGCATTCTCCGGCTCCAACGACAGTTGGATCGAGAAGAGGCGGATCCGAGAGCAGATCGCGGGTTCCTGTACCTACTGCCGCCCCCATTCGGGCGAAAACCGGCGCAAGGGAAACCGTCCGCCCCAGAAAAAACGGAAGGACTGGCGATGATCTGGCTCCTCCTAACCGGTTGCATCCACACGATCGAGCCGCTCTATCCGGACGTGCCGCCCGTTGCGCCGGCTCGCGAAGAAGTGCCGGCTTCGTTGGATGACGTGCCGGGCGTGGGGTTCTACATCCCCGGAAAGCCAGCGCCGTTCGTTGACGCGCAATGCCGGGCGACTGGACGCGGGCAGGTCCTTCCTCAATCGGATTCGGTACTTGTGATTCAACAATCCCGAGACCTTGACTTCTGGCGCCAGTACGGCATGGACCGATACCAGGAGCGGCAGGGCTACGAGAATTCGAGGCAGTTTCTTTACTCCGAGGCGGTGGTCGCCCGGAGAAAAATGATCTGGGGGACCGCTTCCGATGTCGGAGTTGGGATCCTGGTTGAATTCATTATCCTGTGATGCGGAGATGAACATGGCAGAACCGAAAGTCAAACCGGACCAGGACCACGAGACAACGCAGGAGTGTTTCAGGTCTACGGTTGCCAGACTGGATGAATCATCGAAGGCTATGGCCGGGCTTCCTCCTGCTATGGCCGTGCTTGGTGAAAAGATAGACCGAGCAGTTGACGAGATCAACAGCACTGCCGCAGCGGCTATGGCACTTGTGCATGGTAGTATTGCCCAAGTTGCGGCCGTGGTAGCCGTTGCCACATCGCACGCTGAAATGGTTGCAAGGCGAGAGGCTATTGAAGCCAAAAAAGAGGCGGACAAAATCGCAGTAGCGAAAGAAAAGGAAGCTCAGTGGTGGGGTAGAATCGACCGGGTCGGCGGGAAACTGACCATTCCCGCGCTTATTGTGCTGACATCTCTCGCGAATTGTCTGGCATCGAGAATGAGTTATCAGCCTGCTGCCGTTGCACAAACCGCATCGGTGGCGGCTGTGGCGACGACTGCGACGGTGGCTCCAACGGCGGCTGTTGCCCCTACGGCTGCGGTGGCTACATCGCCGTGAAGTGGGCGATCCTGTTTCTTTTGGCGATCGATGAGTGCCCCGGCTCGAACATCGAGGAGGCGCTTATAGATTATGAGGATCGGTGCGGGGAGAGTCTTGCTGTGGCGGGCTACCCTACGCCGGAATGCGTTGCTGCTATCGAGGTTTCTGATTGTGGGGTTGTGCCGGGGGAGTGTAAATAGCAGCGACCGCATAGGATCGCTATACGGTCGCGGTACTCCTTGTGCGACTTGGCACATGAGCTGAAATCAGTTTAGCATGGGTTAGGGTGGGGCAAGGGCCTTCACAGGTCATACTCCGATGTCTTGTTCATGCCGCGCCGCTCATCTCGGAGAGCGCGACGAAGAACCTTCTTGGCGATTCCTGGCGGTAATAGGGGAACGTCTCGAAAGAACGGCGTACCGGAGCAGTTTGGGCAATCGCCATAGCGACATGAGTTTATGACGGGATCCATGAACCAAAGGAGCGGCTTTTTACCTCGCCTGACCCGTCGCGTCTCGAATCCGCACATCCAACAGCGGACTTTGTAGCGGTGATGGCGCATCGCTACTCCGGCAAAGGCACGTCAACAAGCCGATAGTTGATCATTTCAACGTGCCCATGGTGGTCCATTCTGGCCACAAGGTCCTCATCTCCATCCGCCTCCGCTTGCTCACGGGTCACTCGGTCGCACTCCTCGGTCATGCCATGGACCACGCCCCAACAGATTCCGGTTACGGCATCGTCCCAGCCGTCTTCGGCGTGCTCTCTCATGTCGTCTATGGCCTCCTGACAGCGCTTGCGGGCTTCGTCGGCCGTCGCGTGAAAGTCGGTCCCGTCGTCGGGGACGTAGCTGAAATAGTTGCGTTCGGTCATTTCTTCAATCCTTTCGCTAACAGTTCCATAAATGTAGGGGGAATGGGTTCCTCAAAAAAGAGATATCCCTCTGTACCTTTATACGCCCAATATAAATCCTGGTAGTATCCAAGTTGTTCATCGTCCACAACACACGCTTTTTTCTCCGGAGCCCACGACCAGGTGCAAAGTTTGCCATCGACTATCTTCGTACCTTGAAAGGCGTAAAGCAATGAAATACGCTGGCCATGTGCATCCATGAAGGGCTTGCTATCGACACCGCGACGATGATGATCCTCGTAGTATTCTCCGCAATGTGGGCACGGAATATGTGGAAAGAAAAGACGCGCCATGAACGGATGAAAGGCACCGGCCCGAAGATAAAACAGGATCCCTCCGTTTTGGGATAGGTCTATGATTTTCTCAGTCATCAGGTCGTCAAACATTATTTCACCTGTTTCCTTTTTGGAAAAGAATCATCTCCTCCACCATTCCCGCGCAGGAGGCGGGCGCTTTTCGTGTTTCTTTTTCGGAGGGTCGGCAGGTATGGGTTGGTGCCAACACAAGTAGTACGCCGTTTCCGTGGCATTTGAGACCGGATATTCACCCGTCCCGAGGCACGTCGGGCAGTCCGATTGAGTGCTTGTGATGTCTCGGTTGTTTATCCAACCGAGACCTTTGCACGTTGGGCAAGGCGTGGGCATCACCACTCCGTAGAGTAAAGGAACCCGGAAGGCTGCAACGCCCACCAGGAGGCCTTCGCGTGAATCCCGTACCGGAAAGGACCATCCGGGTACGTGTTGCCCATGGCCTTCGTGATGACGATGCACTTGGACAAGTCCGCGCCCGCGTGCTCGGCATGGATGAGTTCTTCTTTTACGGTGAAGTCGTCTTCAAAGCCGACATCTACCGATTCGTCATCGGACAGTTGATCCCACTCTTCATCGTAGGTGTACGGTTCGCCCGTGTGCTCCTCGTAAACCGTGAGCACGTCTGATGCTGTTTCGGCTATGAACGTGTCCGTGCCGTTTGTGAAAAGGTGGCGCATTTTCTTGTCCTTGGGATGAAAGGTGTACCGGGTCACTCCTCGCACCCCTCGAAAATGATGGATTCAAGGTGCCCTTCCAGCAGAGGGAAACTCATCCACTTGTCCGGATCCTGTCGCAACAGCCGGAGGTCAAGCCAGCAGTTGAAGCGCTCTTCCAAGTTGGCCCGGGTCAACCCCGCGCGTACTTCGGGTTCGATGAACCCCTCCGAATCGCTGGTGTCCACGGGTTCGACCACCGGCACGGGCTCCACGGTCGTCTTCTTCTTCGCGACAACGACTCTCCGTCTGACTTCGGGCGCCCGCGCGAGCTCTTCCAGCCGTCCGGCTTTCTCCGCCGCTCGATAGTGCTTGTGGCACAACCCGCCCTTGTGATCCGGAGTCGAGCAACCCTCGATCCGGCAAACTCCGGGCGTCGTGGAGTTGCCGATTTTCATCTCGACAACCGGAGCCACGGGCGCGAACTCATCAAGTCGGTTTTCCGCGAGCGCGCGCTGGTAGTGGCGCTCACAGAGGCCCTTGCGCTTTGCCCCGAATCGGCACCCTTCGACGTTGCACCGGCCATAGACCGGATTGGAAGCCCGGTGCATTTCATCGGGGATCTTACGCATCGTGCTCTCCGGGGGTTCGCAGAGACCCGCCTTGATGACCTGCTCTCGGTGTTCTCGGCAAAGGTGGCGCGTTTCAGGGGACCGTAGAGGACCCGTGGCGTTGCGATAGATCGTGACGCGCTCGGTTCCGCCGAAAGAGGCGGTGCATCCTGTCACGTCGCAGGGGTGGGTCATGTTGGCTCCTTGAAAAGAATGGACCCGGTGGGAGTCGAACCCACGACATCCTGCTTGCAAGGCAGGCGCTCTCCCGCTGAGCTACGGGCCCGGTGGTGGTCAGATCCCCGGGTGGGGACCCGTGCGCCAGTCGAAGCCGCCGAGCACGGAGTCGAACCACTCGCCCGGGTCGGCTCCCCAGCCGTCTTCATCGTCTTCGTCGCCCGTGTCGTCGCCGTCGCCCGTGTCCTCGGTTTCGCCGGTGTCAGGATCGGGTTCGATCGGGGAATCCCATCCCGGCGGGTGGAATTCGTCCGGGATGACGCGGATCGTGGGGCCGTCGAGCGGACTGGCGGCGAGAAGGGCGAGAAGTAGGAATCTCATGGTTTCTCCTGTTTTGGTGGTTCAGTCTTGTGGGTAGTAACATGTTGAGCAGAAAGGGCAAGGCCTCGCGCGATTCGGGCGCGGCGGTAGAAGAATCGGAAGAGGTCAGCGAAAAGCCAGCCGAGAAGGAAACCGGCGATGAGAAGGGCGTAGTTCATCTCTCGATCTCCTGATTGGGTTCGCCGTCCAGAGGGCCGGCCAGTTTCGCGATCAATGCCGGTCGGAACCATCGCCGTTGAAAAGCGCGCCATTCTGGTTTGAATTGCCCGCCGTCATCTCGCCAGAGCATCGCGGCGGGAAAGATCCCAGTCTCCAGGACCGCTCGAAGCCGCGTTTCTGCTTTCTCGAAGGTGTCGCTCGGAAACCCGATCAGGACGTAGCAGCGGACCCGATGGCCCGCAAAGTGCTGTCCGGCTTCCTTGAGCACCTCCGCTGCCCGCTTGACGTGATCCCAATCGTCAGGGGTGTCGTAGGCCAAGAAGATGCTTTCTGGGTGTAGTTTGACGAGAGCAGCGGCAACGTCGCGCGTTATCCGTTTCGGTTCGAGCCCGCCTGTGAATTGCGGACGTTTCGGTTGCCGAGCGAGCATGGCGAATACGTCGGTAATGTGCCCATCGGAGCAAGCTAATAGGTTGTCGTCGAGCACGTTCCAACCATCATGAATCGAGAGTTCTCGGATTGTGCCTTCGCGCTTCGGTACAGAGCAGAACCAGCAGCGATTTGGGCACCCGCGAGACGTGATCGTGTAGCCGTGTCGGAGGTACTGGCCGGACTCGAAGTCACCTCCGGGCAGGCCAAGAGCAGGGCCGCCTACCTGGACAGGCGCAATCCTGGCCCACGAATCCGCAAGCATCCGAGCGACCGGGAGATCCCAGGTAAACGCCACCGATACCCTAACCTCTGTGATTCCGTCTGGAATGAACAGCGGGGGATCTCCGATGAACGTCAGCGGATCGGTTGGCGTTGCTTGGGTTCGCCGTGGGAAAACGCGCGCAATCATGGAGCTATCTCCTGATTGGGTTCGCCGTCGCCAGGAAACTCCCGCCATTCCCGACCGTCGATAATTGCCCCGGTGTTGTGCTTTCCGAGGCGAGAAAGAATAGTCACCGGGAAAGCGTCTTCATCGCGGGCCCGCATGAAGTCGATACCCATGTTCAGAACGCGCCCCTTCTTGTCCATGCAGGCATCCGTCCTGGAAATATGGGTACTGGCCTTGCTGACCCAACGCTGATAGTTCCACATTTCATCGAATACCGGCATCCCGTTACACATATCCACCATTCCGGGCCCGTATTCCCCCCACTGTTTAAAAAAATACGGAACCCCAGCGGCCAAACACTGATCGCGCAACCCACGAACCCAATCCGGATGGGTAGGCCGCGCGTTCGGGCCCGACTCACCGCCAGCGATAACCCAATGGATCCCGTCCAGATTCAACTGGATAGGCCCAAGAAGAGGCTCGCAGGACAGGAAGCGAACGGGCGCTTTGACCTGTCGAAGGAACGGATACCGCTCATCGAAGCGCTGTTGATTCTCGGCAGTGACCCCGGCCCAGGCGTTGATCGGCCACCAGTAGGACCGATTCCAGGCCAGCATCGCCTCGGGTCGCTTCGTCAGGAGTTGCCAGATCAGCCCGCGCTTGGTTTCCTCGATGAGTTCCCAGAGTCGTCGCCGGGCCATGACGAGTTCGGGAAGTTCCTCGAACACGTCGCACGTCGAGCCGCAAAAGACCTTGACCCGCGTGCCTTCCTTCTCGGCCTTTCGACTCCAGGCGATCGGCTGCTTCCAGTAGGAGTCGCTGGCCATCACCCGAGGATGATCGCCCCATTCCGCGTGGCGTCTCATGCCGGGCGGTAGGGTTTCGGCGTAGCAGTTTTTGCAGGCCTCGGAGACCTTTCGGCATCCTGACCATGGATTGAAGGTATTTCCGGTCCACGCTATGTTGGAGTTTTCGCTCATTTTCTGCTCCCGTCCGAAGTGTAAAATCGTGAGAGTTCAAACTCAATCAGCCGGGCCAGAAGGGCGCGCGCAACAGCCGAGAGATGGATACACGTTGCGGCCTTTCTTTCGGCATAGATACGGCGAGTCATCCCTTCACCTCAATAATCGCCTTGGCAATGGCGATCCCTTCGGAATCATGCCAGCCGGTGATACGTTCCGAAAAGTCCGCGACTGCCCAGCCGTTCAAGGGGTCGTAGCGGGTGGAAAGGAACGGGCGGTTTGTGAGTTCTCGGAGGCCTTGTAGTAGGGCGCCACGCGTGGCTCCATCGGAAAGGGCAGGATACCAACCGAGGGTGCTTCTGTTGAACATGGTAGCACCTGCGCCGTCACCGTATGGGTGTGGTAGTGTGCCGGTGACTCGGACTTGGTTTCGCCCAAAGACCGCGAGCATCCCCTCCCGCCAGCACTCCGGCCAGGCCCTAACGAGTTCTTGGGCTACTTCGGTTTCGTGGGTCATGATTCCTCCTTGAATTCGAAATACCAAACCGTCTCGCAATGCGGGCATTTCCACGCGGGGCAACCTGCATAAACAATGTCCGTAAGCCACTCGGGGAGCACGTCCAGGCCGCAGGATGGACAGTGGAAAAGCGGAGTCATGGCCTCATCACTCCGAAAAGCAAACCAAAGAGGCAGGAGCAAACCCAGAAGAGCCAAGCAGGTTCCTGGCCAAGGTGAATGTCGTACCCGCCGACGAGCCCGGCAAGAAGGCCAAGAAGAGGCCACCTTTTCCCGTAGGCGTATAGGGCGAGGGGGATTGCGAGGATCACGGAGTTACCTCCACAACGACATCAGCAAATTCCACCCGGTCAATCGACTGCCGGATGATGTTGGCCTGTTTCTCGGCTTCGGACGGGTCGAACCAGAGCGCTTGCCTCTTCGTCTTGGTCAGGAGAAAAGCCGGCTTTGTTGAGCGGACGAATCTCCGGAAACCGTTGGAGGAGCGGAGGAGGATGGTGGTCATCTCTTCCTCGCTTCCCAAGCCGCAAGAGTCGCGGGAACGTCGAATCGCGCGCCATACGGGTACCGGTAGCCCGTCGCGCGTTGCCATGGCTGCTCATCGGAATTCCCGACTTCGCGCAGGTAGACCCGAGCCGGCGTTACCCGTGTGATAACATACTCATCCTTTGGCGCATGAATCCAGACCGGACGGGGAAGAGCCTGATCTTTCTCGGTTTGCTCCAGGCGCGCAAGTTTCGCTTGAGCCTGCGGAATCAAGCCGTCCCGGGACCATCCCATCAGGATGGAGTCGCGCCGTTCCAGGGCCTCGATGCTCATTTGATGCGCAGCGATGTTTGCCGCAATGTCAACCCGCTCCTGTTGGAGTCGGGCTATGGTGGCACGGGCCTCTTCGATCGGGGTCATTTGCCCACCTCCTGAACCCGCCAGACTTCGGCGGACGGGGTCATCTCCGCGATCTCGGTCCCCGGAAAGTTGACGCAGGCGATCCGGGTGTAGGAAACGCCGTACAAGGCCGCCAGCGCGTCCCTACGGCTCTTTGAGTTCGGGGAGCGCGTACCACGCTCCCACTCGCTGACGGTGTGAGGCGGGAGGGAGAGGGCCGTCTCTACGGCCTTCTGGGTCAGACCTGCTTCCCTGCGCAGTTGCCGCAGTCCGTAGCCGTGGCATTTTTGGAGCCAGCGATCGATGGGGTCGGTCATGGCTTCCTCACTGCCAGTCTCAACTCATCCCGCTGGATGGTCAAGGACAGGATTTTCTCGCGGAGTCGGCCCTGCTCGACAAGGAACGACTCCACCACGCGAGCCCAGCTCTCGGAGTACGGATAGACGGAGTAGTTCACGCCGGGTTGGACTCGTTCTATAAGCGAGTGTTTCCGATCCGTTAAGCCGATGATATCGGCCTCCACTTCAATGTAGTTCGGATGCCGTTCCATCCGGGTGATTTCCCCGATCCACCATCCTTCTGGATGGTTGACCGAGTCCACTTCGATGATGCACTTCTGCCCTACCTTGGGCGTTTCTTCGGATTTCCATTGACCGGACATTTCTACTCCTTCACGATCGCACCGGATTCCCGGAGCATCCGGGCGGCGGCGGCGAGGGTGACCGTGGAACCGCTCCGATCGCATCGCAGTTCCGACTGCCCGATGGTGGTTGGCGCGGCTTCGACGAGGTTCTTGGCCTCCATGAGACCGATGCCGGTCAACTCGCGGATCGCCTTGATGACGTTGATCTTGTTCTCGCCCCATGAGACGAGGAGGATCGCGTCGCCGGGAATGGGCACGTCCATCTTGGAGAGAGTCGCGGTCTTCTCTGCGATGGCGCCGCGGAGTATCTCCGCTCGCGTCAACGCATCGCGGCCGATCCGCTCCAGTTCCTCCGCTCTCGCGCGGAGTACTTCGATTTCCTGTTTCAATCGTTCCATGTTTCACTTCCTTTCCTCTCTGTCATACCCGGTTAGCGAGAGTCTGTCAACGCGATTCCGTGGAATACTTCTCACCAGGGGATAGAACCACGATACCAAGCCACTTTCCCGCGAGTCGGCACGCCGAGGATCAAGGTGAGAGGATCGCCACGGGACCATGGCCAGGCCACGACGCAAGCGGCGGATCCCTTCGGCAAGGTCCCGAGATACCGGCTTACATCGGGTAGAATCATCTCCCCGGAGTAGAGGAGGATCGCCACGTCTTCGGCTCGGCAAGGCGATAACTGCGCCTCGCCGACTTTGGCGCGGTCGCTAATCACCGACGAAACCCCACAATCTGCGAAATAGTTGTTTCTCGCCGTTCTATGGCTCGGCAGTCCACCGCGCGGAGACCAGGATGGCTCGTTAGCCCTGTCGGCTTCCCTTCCCTAAAGGTTTTCGTCCATACCTTCGGCTTTTTCCAGGCGTCGGGAGCGCTCTTTCGGCACGTCTGACAGAACCAGAATAGCCGATCGGAGAGGACGTAAGGCGAGCCGCAAGAGCAGGTATCGTGCCGCCAGTCCTGCACGCGGGCACGGGATGAGGCGGCCTCGATCAAGATGTCCACCTCGCCCTTCGTCATAGCCGAGAAGTCACGTTTCAACCCGAGACCGGAAAGGCGCTTGATATCCGCCGGAGTAGCCGGTTTCCCCTTCCAGTCTTCGGCCGTCGCACCGCGCACTTTCCTATCCAAAAGCCACTTCTGCCCGAATCGGATAGCCTCGCCCTTGTCGGTGAACGTGCCGATCTTTGTAGGATCCTCCTTGTTCAGGATGGACCAGACTTCAAACCGATCGCATATATGCACGGTCCATCGGTCCTTTTCCGAGGAACCGTATGGAGTACCAGCAAAGAGACCGGACGGGGCGGCCCGATCCGACAAGCCGGAAGCCGTCCATGTCTTCTGGTACTCGTAAAAGCCGATATCTTCCGTCGCTTTCTGGCCACCGAGGAGGAAGATTTCGTAAGACTTGACGCCTGATATCCGGGGCTCGATCGTCAGAAGTTCTGGCGTATCAAGCAGGGTTTGCTTCGGGCGGTCAAGTTCGGAAAGGGGGTGTTTTGAACGGGCGGTCTTCCACTGGACGCTCGCGATCCGCTCTTCGATGGCCTCGATACATCCGATACCCTGGTCTTCATGGTGGCGACGAACACATAGATCGCCGGGTTTCCACTCCCTTTTCTCGGTTGGCGAGGTGCGGGAGAGGTCAACCAGATCGGAGAGGTCAAGAGGGCAGCCGTTGTCCACGAGGTCAATGAAAAGGGCGTCGGGCTTACCTTTCCGCAATGAACGTCCGAGCATCTGGACGAAGACGATCCGGGATTGAGTCGGCCTGGCCTTGAGGATCGCCGCGCAGTTCGGGGCGTCGAATCCCTCCCGGATGAGGTCCACGGAAACGACCACGGGGATAGCGCCAACCTTGAAGCCATCTACTACCGCGCGACGGTCTTTCATCGCTCCCCAGGCCGCCCGGGCCGGAATACCGGCCTCCTGGAAGGCCTCGGTAAGGTGCTGCGCGTGCTCGACCGTGACCGCAAAGACGAGGGTCGGGCGAGCTCCGCAACGGGAAAGGTACTGCTCGACCACCAGCCGGTTACGGTCTGGCGTGTCGATGGCCTTGGCGAGGTCCACCGCCTGCCAGTCGTCGCCGATCGTGCGAACCGAGGAGAGATCGATGGAGGTCTTGACCCGGAAGGATTGGAGTTGGCAGAGGTCGCCGTTCTCGATCGCTTCACGGATCCCGTACTCGTAGACTACCGCCTGGAACACGTCGCCCAGGCCAGACGTTCCGCCTTTCGGGGCGCTGCGGAAGGGGGTCGCGGTCATGCCCACCGTCTTACATGCGAAGTGGTCAATAATCCTTTTTCGGGACGGCGCTGTGTAGTGGTGCACCTCGTCCGGCAAGAGAAGATCGATTTTCGGCGCGGTCGCCAGTCGCTTGGGGGTCAGGGATTGCGCGGACGCCACAATGATCGGGCCGGTCCAATCGTCCAGTTTCGCCATTACAATGGAGCATTTTCCGATCCGGGCGATCCGGTTGGCAAGGTCGGTTACCAGTTCCTCCCGCTCCGTCGTGATTAGGACGCGCTTTCCTTTGTCGGCGGCGGCTTGGGCGATGCCGGAGATTAGATTCCCTTTTCCCGTTCCAGTTGCGGCGCTGATAATGATCCGGTCCCAGGTTTTGAGTCCGGATCGGGCGGCTTGGAAGGCCTCTTCCTGCCACTTTCTTGGGGGTTGGTTCGGGGGGTGGGGGAACATGTAAGCAATCCTTACAGGTTCACGCGCCGGATCATCTCGGCTTCAATGCGCTTGATAAGTTGCCACTTCGTTCCAACGTGGTCCACTCCGATCGATTGGGCCGCCTTGACGACTTCGGCCTTCGGGTCGTTGTAGGTGACTTTCCGCCCGTACAACGCGCCAAACTTGAGCCACGCCCGTTCCTTGATTTCGTACTGGCGATCCTGTTCTTCCTTCCTCTCCTGCTCTTCCTTGGCTCTTTGTGAGGCCAACTTTTCCCGGATCGCCGTCTCGTCTATCTCCAGGGGCCGGCGCCATGCCCAGACCGGATCGGGTTCGAGCCGGATGACCGCCACGGGTTCCCACGCGCTTAACGCTGCCATGCCTTCGGGGAGCGGTGGGAGATCCTCTTCTGCTGACGCCGTTCCTATTTGCCACTTGTCGATTTGCATATGAAGTTCCAGGGAGAGTTTGGGGGTTGGCATGGGTTCACGGTTTGGGAATGAAGAAAGGATCATCCCATGGCGGATAGGAAACGACAGGAATCCCCTTCGCCCGCGCAAACGCGACTTCCGTTTCCAACCCGGCGGATACCTCCATCGGCGCGCATCTCCAAACGGCATCGCAGACTGCCACAAGCGCAAGGTCCCGAGAGATGTAAAAGCCCTGTGGATCCTTGGGATTCGTGAGTCCCGCTTCGTGCATCAGGTGATGGTGGATCCATGAGACCACCACGAACCCGCTATTTGTTGCGAGCGCGCAGAAGGCCAGGTATCGGCGGATATTGCGCTCCTTGTTGCCCCATTCCGGGGAGCCGTCGCCTTGTAGGGGGTGGGCTATGTAGATTAGGGGGCCGGGGTGGGGGTTCATCTTGCGTGCTCCCATTCAATCCATTGTTTCAGCACGAGCCCGACAGCATGAGCGACGGGAGGCACTACGGCGTTCCCGAGCGCACAGATTTTCGCCGCGTGGACTCTGGCGGGGGTCCATCCGGACGGCTTGACGCTTCCGTCCATCCAATCGGGAATCCCATGAACGCCTCGCACCAGGGGATCGAAAGGCGATGCCCCGGACCACGGAGCCGCCTCATCTCCCGCCCGACACTCGCGGTCCCCTGCTCCGTCCCCGCTTTCCAGTCTGCCGACATGAGCGTCGGTAGCAGTTCGGATCGCGGAGTCGAGCCAATCCGCAAAGCGGGGAGCAGGCTCATGTGATGCAGATCCCCTCCCGCCCCGCATCGTTCCCCATCGCTCGCTCGAAGCGTCGGCAGCAGCCCGCGCTGCGCCTTCGTGGTTCGCCCTTCCTTGGGGCGTCGGGATCCGCCCATCTCCGATGCCGTCAGGGTCGGTAGCAGTTCCGTCCGCAGGTCGCGCCCACGTTGCGGCGCAGCGGGCCTGATTCCCCCGGTCCCCATCGCTGAGCACAGAGTCGGCAAGAGCGAGAACAAACCCTCTTGACCGCTCGTGTCTGGCTCCCACGTCACAGGCCCGCACGCGCAGGACAGGACTGGTCCGATAGCCGAGATCTGCAAGTCCGCCCCGCACCACGGGCACCCACGTCTTCTTGGCATTCCAGACGTTCTCGACGACGACAGCGCGAGGTCTGGCTTCTCGGATGACTCGAAGCATCTCGAACCAGAGACCCGATCGGGCTCCGTCGAAGCCGGCTTTTCGGCCAGCGGTGGACAAGTCCTGGCAAGGGAATCCGCCGCAAATAACATCTGCTGAGACATCTCGAAGCTCCTTGATGTCCGGGTAAATCGGACAGTTCCAATGCGCTCGAAGGACCGAGCGACAAAATGCATCGGCCTCGCATTGCCAGGCGACGGGGCCGAATCCCGCGAGTTCAAGGCCCATTTCGAGCCCGCCTATGCCGCTGAACAGGGAGCCGATCATCCCGTCATCCTCCCCAAAACCAAACCCGCCAGCACAAGAGCCTCACGCGAAACCTCGTCCAATCCGTCCCGACGTGCATAGACGGCCAAGTCAAGCGCCTCCTGGAGTCCGTCCTTGAGCCCGCGACCGTCGCCGTAGGGAAGCGGCTTACCGTGCTTCTCGATGCCCATGAGCCGGCGTTCGATGCAGACATCTCGAAGCAAACCTTGGGGCATTTCGTCGATGATGTCCTGCCAAACGTCGCCTTCCCCTTGGTTGGAGCCTACGGGGAGGGTGGTTACGAGGTCACGCACGTTCATTGAACACCTCCGGACAAGCCTTGACCAGTTCAGCGCGAACGAGAACCATCAAGGCGCGCATCTGCGGGTGAGTCGCCGGGGCCTCGCGGAGGGACAGGACATGGAGCCATTCCCGGAAGTTGCACGTCATCACGATCTCGGTCTTGAGACCGTTTGGCAGGAAGTACCGGGCTTGCTGGGGAGTCCTACCGCGCGCGAGGCACCTGGAATAGTGGCGTTCGATGGCTGCGAGGAGAATCCGATCGGCGTCATCAAGGTCGAAGTCCACGGGGGCGATAAAACGGATCGAGTCGCGGTAGTTGCAGTATCGCGTTGACTCCTGCGAGTAGGCCGCGATCCTGTGCCTCACCAGTTCATGCGTCACGCCCCGATCGGTAACGATCCGGATCGTGGCGCTTGCGTGCTCCAACACGGACAGGTGCCCGCGCCGCATGAGCATGGCGATGAAAGGGGCGGTTGACTCCGGGTTTCCGGTACTTTGGTAGCAGGTGCGCCCGGCGGACTCGATGAGCCGAGCCGATTCGGGAGTCACGGAAAGAAGTTCGGCAGACTGATTGACTACTTGCATGGGCGCTCCAGAAAAAACATAGCCGCGTCCTGGACATCGGGAGGCATGGCCTGGTTGATGAAGTACCGTGCGATGGTCTGCCCGTTCACCATCGGATCGGTGGAACGGACGGGCTTATGCGCGCGCACGGCGTCAATGATTTCGCGCCAGGGCCGCATCCACTCCGCGCACCCAAGGCAAAGACCGCCGGGGGAGGTCAGGCAGTCTGGGCAGAGTTGGCTTGGGGGTTGGAGTTCGGTCATGGGTTCACCGCGAGCCATTCAGAGACGAGGGCTTCGGGGTTGTCACGAAGGGCGAGCCAGTAACTGCGTTTCGCATCGGGCAAGAAATGTTCGATATCTTGCTCGTACCATCCCTCACCCATCCACTTTTCTTGCCCATCAGGAAAGCGCACATAGATAGCTGTGTTGCTAAAGTGATCCGGCCCTTTGTACCGGTGGCTCCATCGTTTGTCCCACTCCATCCCACTCCTCACCAGCCAATCGCGGGTCTCGGGGCGGGTTGGGTCGGAGAGGAGGCGGGTGGAGGCGTCTATCCAGTTTTTCCGAATATCCTCCTCTACATCTTCCCATTCCCGGGCGTACTTTCGAGCCACATCGCAAGTATCGATCAAAGCTTGAAAGAACTCGACGGCTCGTCTTTCCGCCTCTTCGCGGACCTTGGGGTGATTCAGGAGTCGGGGGTCGGGGGTCATTTTCCAATCTCCTCATCCGGGTCCATGCCATGTTCTCGGCAAAGTTCTTGCGCCGTCGTCGAACCGGTTCCAAGGGCGTTCCGGACGTGCGCCCACCTTGGCCCCCTCTTTGTCTTTCGGCCGGCGTTATGGACCGCTCCCCATAGAAGTTTCCTATCCACTTCCTCGATCTTCCGGAGCCTCCTCACCTCCTCAATGAGCGCTCGGAGGTCTTCGGGGGCGTGGGCGATGAGCGAGGCGTTTGCATAGCTTTCCGATTTTGACCGGTCAACCGAACCGTTCGGAATGATCGCCCAATGTTGCGGCGGGTTCGGATCAAGTAGATAGGTTCCAAGGATGCACTTGGTTGGTACTTCGGCGATTTCGTACCCGTCGGATCCGATAACCGAGTCGCATTCGCCGGTCCACGGCCCCCGAGTCGCGGCCTTGAGCCGGTCTTCGATGGCCTGGAGTTGTTCGGGGGTCATGGGTTCTTCTCCATCGCTAAAAGGGCGCAGTCGATGGGGTTACTTGAAAATGTGGTGTCCATCAACGACCGAGAACGTGCGTCTATAACGCATGTTGGCCCTATCATCCACCCCAACCCTTCCGACGCCGCTTTCATCCACGCGGCCGAATCACAAGGAGCCCAGGCCCACCCGCCGTCGATGGCGTCAAGGGTGCATCGGTCGGTCGGGCGATTGAACGGACGATCGTCGCTCATCTCCATGGGTTCGCCGTGTATCATGGCAAACCATCGGCCAGGGGCTTCCTGTTCCGCCAGTTTCTTGCGCCACTTCACAGGGAGCGCCAGGAGCCGCTTGATTTGTTCTGGGGTCATCTCTTCGCCTCCTCAATAGCGGCCTTGAGGCTATCAAGGAGCGCTTCGGCAACCGGGATACTCATGCTGTAGCACATTCCATGATCGGCAAAGGCCGCATCAGACCACGGTGGATCAATGCCCTTGACACGAATCCTGACATCTCGGACCTTGGAGCCATCATTGCGGACCCATTCCTCCGATTCCGCGCTTATCCAGGGTCGCGCCTTCCACTCGGCTTTTTCTTCGGGGGTCATCTCGTTACTCCAACCGAATCGGCATGACAACGAACAAAGCAGACTCGTCGCCAACCGGGTAAATCAGGCAAGGGGAAAGCGCCTCGTCGAGTCCAATCCGCACCTGCTCGGTCGCAATCACCGCGAGCGCTTCGATCAAATAGACCACGTTGAATCCCATGGTGATAGCCTCGCCAGTCATATCCACCGGGACGGGATGAGAGGCCTCGCCGTGTTCGATGGACCTGGCGCTGATGGTCAGTTCCTCGCGATCGAACACGATCCGGACCGTGGAGGCCTTGTCCTGCGCTTCCAGAGAGACCCGCTTGAGGGCTTCGACAAGTCGGATCCGGTCAACCAGGATCGTTCTCTTGGACGTGCCGGTCGGAAGAACGCGGCGGTAGGGAGGAAACTCGCCATCGATGAGATGGGCGTGAAGCGTGACGTTGGCGCTCCGGATGACGAGCGAGCGCGACAGGAAACCGAGGGTCAACGGCGCGGGCATCTTGCGGATCTCTTGGAGGGTTCGCCTGGAGATGAGCATTTTCCCGGGGACTTTGAGCGTCCCGGAGAACGGCCCTTCCGCGTACTGGAGGCGACTCCCGTCCGTGGAGACGAGCCGGAGCATGTCTTCGGAGTTCTCGAAGTGGGCGCCGTTCAGGCCATACCGGTTGTCTAAGGCGGGGATCCCGAACGCCACCTGTTCGATGAGCCGGTGAAGGTTGGCCGGGGTGAAGGTCTCGTGGGTTTCCAGGCTCGGCATTTCCTGCGCGTTGGCCGGATCTTCGCCGTGAATCTTGAATGAAGCCGGGGCGCAGTCGATGGAGAGTTTGAACTTGTCATCCGTCGCGAGCGTGACCGTGCCTGTTGGCAGGGACTTGGCGATCTGGAAGAGATGGCGACCGTCAACCAGGATCGCTGACGGGCTGGTGACGTCGGCGGGCACCAGGATCGAGAGCGTGTTTTCGTCGTCGGAGGCGATGAGTTCCAGACTGACGCCCGCGCGGAGTAGGGCATTGTTGGTTTTCCTGAGGCAACCCTGGATTGCTGATAGGGCGTCGAGTAGGGTTCTAGAGGGGATGGTTAGGTTCATTTGGGGGCCTTTTCGGGGGTTGGGGGCACAAGACTGAGACGGGTGGCGTCGTCGTCCCAGAGCCGTCCGCTCATGGTGATTCGGTCTATCTGATCGTCCGAATCCCACTTCACGGATAGGTGCTTCCCGTCCATGATGACGGTCGCGGTGTCATCCGGTGCGCCCGTCCAGAATACGCGGTCGCCAGGGTGGAAACGGGCAAGTTGTAGGTTGGGAGTAGCGTTCTCGTTGGGTTCCTTTATTTGGGGGGGGCTTGCGCGGAGTTCTTCGATTTCCGCCTGCATCCTTGACATCGCCGCGGAGTGTTCGTGCTCCTCTTTGATGTTCTTGCGGTAGGACTCAAGCAGGCGATCTTCGAGGCGGGCGATCGTGGCCTGCATTGTCTTGACATATTCGACCCAGCCGACATCTTCGGGGCAGTGGGCTGCCTCTTCATTCTCCAGTCGGGTGAGCTCTGCGACGGCGTTTCGAAGGTCGGCGTTGGCGATCCGAAGTTCTGCGGTCGTCTTGGCGTACTGGCTTTCCAGTTTGGAGACACCTTCCGCCAACCTTTCGGGCGGAATCTCGCCACCTGACAGGGCCTCGTTCACGTCGCGGATGATGGCCTCCATCTCATCGAAAGCCCGCAACACGAGCCAAGGAAAGGACCGTTCGACCAGTTTATCCCCTGGCCACGTTCGGTTGATGAATTCTCGGAGTTGATCGGCGGTGGTCATGCTCTTGCCGCTTTTCTGACTATGGTCAAGGAATGAGACCGGAACTTTTTGAGCGCCTCACACCAGCCAAGCGGAGAACATGTTCCGTCTTCATGGCAGTGTTGGCAATGGATGGTGAACCCGCGACCACGGCGAACGATCATTGACACGATGAAACATCGGCCATCATCGTTGGATCTGTAGATGTCGCCGACATGGACAGTTTCGGTCATTCCCCCTTCCTCCCAATCTCGATAATCCGAAGGGCAAGGGGGACAGAGATCATCTCGGTCCAGGTTTTGCCATCTTGACGCACCGTAAAAATGAAGTCCGGATTGTAACCGAAGACCTTTACCGTCAAGTCATCGGTTGACATGACTCTTTCGAAGTCATGTGTAATAGTGGTCCATGCGTCAAGATATTCCTTGTCTCTTTTCGTTGTTGTTCCGTCGGGGAGTCTTCGGGTCATTTGTATTTCTTCACTGCTTCCATAGCAAGAAGGGCGTATTCAAACGGTCCGTATTTCTCGGGCTTGTAGTACCAACCATCGTCACGCCTGTATACCGTGTGGGCGCGGCCATCGGACCAAACCCAATCGGAATAGGTCCACCCCTCCAGCCCCTTCCTTCCGGTTTCTGCGTCAAGGATGGCCTGGAGGCGGGCGATTTTATCGAGGTCCTCCTGATTGGATATTCGGTACCCGGAAGGCCCTGCCGAGCACGGATATAGGGCGTTTACTGCCCTTCTCACCTCATACTCCTGTGCCATGGCGCGTTCATAATTCTGTGCAACCACCCTCAGTTCGACTGATTCTATCCCGGTGACAAAAAGCTTGTGTTCATAAGCCCATCGGACGACACCTTCCCCGGAAATGTCAACGCGGGGATCCGATTTTCCCTCACAGTCGGCCGCAGTCGTGGAGTCGAGAGTCAATTCCTCGGAAATGGGGATATAACTATGGAGATTCAAGGCTTCGGTGACCATGGCGTATAGCGCAGGATCACGGGAGACAATGCGCCGCATGTTGAGGCTCACTACCCAACTGACCGTTTTCGCCATGGCCATTATCGGAGGTAGCAGAATATTCAGTATCCGTTGGTTGTACGTACACTCTACGTCATCCCGTTCGTTTTCGATCGCTCGAATGGTGTCAAGATCGAAGGTCATTTTTCACTCTCCAGTTCATCCAATCTATCTCGAAGTTCTCGGAAGCAATAGCAATCCAGCGTTGCATTATCGTTGTCCACAATCCATTGACGGGCAACCTCCTCAACTTTCCGAAGCCTCTTGATTTCCTCGATGCACGCCCGGAGGTCTTCGGGGGCGTGGGCGATGAGTTGTGTATTCGCATCGCTCTCCGATTCGGGCCTTTCAATCCAACCGTTTGGCGTGTTAGCCCAATGGTGCGGAGGGTTCGGATCGGATAGATAGGAACCGGAAATACACTTTCCTTCTATCACATCTGCGATTTCGTACCCGTCTGAGCCTATTACGTAGTCACGATCTCCAGCCCACGGTCCCGGAGTAGCCTCTGCAAGCCGTTTTTCGATGGGTTCAAGGTCGAACATTGGGGCTCCTATCAAAATGGCACGTCTTCCGTTTCGAACGGGCATGGATTGGCTTCGGCGTTCGAACGGATTGCGTAGCAGGATGGTGCGGTGCAATACCGAACATGCTCTGTGAAGGTATGGCCGTTGATGGTGGCCTCTGGTTCCTCTTTTTCGCCGAATATTGATCTTGTTTCGGCGTCCGTTGTGAGTCGTTCTACGGTCGCGATACTGTCCGCGTGTTTATTGCGCGATGAGCAGGGGTGATCGACGGCGGCCTGCCGGCAAATGCAGCACCCTGGGTTGTCGCAGACCAGGTATCCCGATTTGAAGACGTGCCCGTTGAAGTGCCACTCTGGAGCGGCGGGCGCCACACTCATGGGCTCCAACACCCTTGCCGTCCAGAAGACCCGAGCCCCCTGAACACGATCCATGTCGATCCGCTCCCGCCGGCACCACTCAATAGCGGCATCTTCCATGGTCATCTCGTCCACCGAGAAGATGGAGCCGGGTCCGTAGTGGCTCGGAAGGGGCTTGACATGCCGTCCTTGAAGAACGGATGGACCTCTATGAGACCAGAAAACCGGGTAGACTGGCGGACCTCGCCGATTACCGTCGTGTGGCCCATTAGGGAGATTTTGGCGAACATGGGAGACTCCTTTTAGAATGGCACCGGATCGTCATCGGCAGGCGGCACATACGCTCCATCGTTGCCCGAAGACTGCGGCTGGTACTCGCCCCGTTCCTCTCGATTGGCGTTGGACCCGAGAAACCGGACGATCTCGGCGACGATCTCCGTCGTGTAGCGGTCGTTTCCGTCCTTGTCTTTCCACTTGGAGGTCTGGAGCCGGCCCTCGATGTAGACCTGCCGGCCCTTCTTGAGGTACTTGCCCGCGTTTTCGGCGGTCTTTCCGAAACAGGTCACCTTGTGCCACTCGGTATGATCCTGCCATTCCGAGCCCACTTTTCTCCGGTCGGTTGTGGCGACTCGGAGCGAGGCGACTTGCGAGCCGCTGTTGGTGTTGCGGACTTCTGGGTCGGCTCCGAGATTGCCGACGAGGATTACTTTGTTGATCATTTGGGGTCTCCGGGAAGGTCGCAGCGTTTGTGTTTGGGCCATGCGTCCATGCGATCGGCGTGCTCGCGGGCAAGTCGAGAGGCCTCCGGGGACCCGCCTTCTTGCTCGTTGACTTTCGCCCAAAGTCGCACAAGGGTTGCGGCCACGATGTCCTGACCACGAAGAAGGAACACGGGTTCATCTTCGGGGATCAGGTTCTCGGGGTCCTGGATTCGGTTGTAGTCTTCTCTTGCGTGTTTCACTTGATTTCTCCATGTTTTGGGAATGTCCAGTACCGACGATCCGATCCGATCCCGAACAGCGCATAGAGCATCTCTCCGTCGTCAATGGTGTATCGACCCTTCCGGATCGCCTTGATGACGCCCTTTCGCGTCCAGCCAGAGCGGAGGAAAACCGGGGCGTAGGGGTAGGGAAGGCGCTTTCCTCTCGGGAATGGTCTGCTTTCTTGGATGGTGTCGGGAAAGGACTCGATCCTTTCTTTGCGCTTGTTTCGGCAGAGGATGCTGACGAGGTGGATCCGGACGGTCTGCATATCAACTTCCTTTCGTGGACATCGTAACACGTCGCCTCAAAAGTTCAAGCCAGCCGTCTTCCGAATCCATGCGAATTGTGGTCAGGGAAGGGCGAAACGTGGAGAGTGCCTGAACGTCTCGCCATGGCAGGATGTACCGATCCTCTCCGAGGAGTACGGCCAGGATTCCGATCCCGCCTTGCTGGTCGTAGGAGTCGAGGAAGGCCCTCTGGTGAGGCTCGACAACGGACAGCGATAGAGTCTCTTCCTTTGTCGCCTTGCACTCCGCACCGATGGCCAGGCCTCGGGATAGGAGGATGAAGTCCGAGGGGCCTATCCCTTCCGTATGACACAGCCAAAGATTTCCAACCTGGCGGATCTTCTTCATCTCTTCGGGCGTCCTGGCCACCACAAGGAGACCCGATTGAGCGAGCGCTCGGCATCGGGTCTCGAAGTCGTCTTGCCAGGCCTCGCCTAACTTCTGGGCTTCGTAGCCGGCGATTTTCTGGAGAGGATTCATTTTGCCTTTTCGTCTTCGGTTGGCATGGCAGGGACATCGAAAAAGGGACCGTCCGGGTTGTCGCCGCATCGCCCTTGTCTGTTCATCCTCCGATACCAGAGAGCGCACCGGGATCCGATGCAGTCGATTCCGGGGGCCTTGGAAGGGTCGGGGAAAACAGGGACCGCGTAGGGAATTCCGCTATTCGGTACAATCTCAAGAAGGATCGCCCTCGCCTGCATGAGTCGGTGACAGATCATGATTCGACCCCTGCAAACCGCGCCCTTACCTCCTCGCTCATCGGCTCGGAGTTGTCAACGCACTTGAAGCAACCCCCAGCGCCACGGAATACCGACTTGTCGATCTCCATGAAAATGCCGTAGTGCTCTTTATCGGTCACAAGCCGGAACCGGAGCACCTTGGACCCTACCCGACGAAGGATCGCCATGATGTCCGACGCTCGCCCGGAGTAGACCGCGACGTATCCGTCCGCTGATTCCGTTCCGCTGTTTCTGACGGTCGTTTCGTCATCTCTGGAGGAACCCTTGCCCTTGAACAGGTCCATAAGTTCCGCGATAAGCGCCGGGGTGGACTCGTGTTGGATGTTGGTTTCGATCATGTCAGTCCCACCGATCGATGCGGTAGGAGGTTGCGATACCGTTCGCCGTGACGCGGAAAGTACCGGTTGCGCCATTGTCGATCAATACTCCGCAAGCACTGCCTTCCGGAAGTCCTTGCATGAGTGCGCCCCGTGAATACGCCTCGATGACCGCTCGGATGCCGTGGAATTCCGACTTGAGCGTTTCGGGGAAAAGCGCATTTCCGCCTTGCTTCGATTCCCGAGCGCCATCGAGGATGAAGACGACTCCATGGCCTTGATGCTCGTTCCCGCCATGCCACATCGATGGCTTCAAACTGATGGCGTTGACCTTGGTCCATCCGCGTGAGAGTCCCCACTGTGACGGCGCGGATCCGCCGTGCCAGAGATACCACGCGAACGGGTTTCGCTGTTCCTCCGAGTCCCATTGCAGGATCGGGGGCGCTTCGGGGTTGACCGCTGTCGTGATGGCTGTGAAGGACGAAGAGCCTTCAACAAGGTATTCGATGGCGTCGGCGGTCGAAAGCACCGTGCGTTGGAATTTATCCCAAGTGATCGCCATGGAGGGAGCGGTCATCGTCGGTGTTTCCGCCTTGCCCTTCGCTTTGAGGTGCCCGAAAACACCGGACGGCTCTTCCGCTTTGGGCGCTTTCGGAGTCCAGACGGTCTGGAGTTCTTCAACGCGGGCGATCCTTCGGTCCAGGGAGCCCGCAGCTTTCAGCGTTGCAATCACCTTTTCCGCCTGTGCGATCGTGCCTTCTGACGGCGCTGCTTGCGGGCGCTGGTACTGGAGGGGGTGCATCTTTTCGGCGAAGCGCTTGGACGCGACTTCGAAGCTCATCCCGGATGCGATGTCTTCCAGGAGTGTCCCGATCATCGAGGATCGAGGATGGCAGAAACCAGCGGGAGCGGTCGCGACGGCACGCCATACAATGTTGGCCTTGTTGGCTTTCGACGCATCGCGGACAACATGGAGATTTCGGAGCCATTCGGCGGGGCCAAGCACCTTCTCGGAGCGATAGAGCGCGTCGGACTTGAGAAGCGCGACGGCCTGTTCGAGACTCGACAAGGGGAACTCTCCGAGCGCTCGGGACACGTTCTTGAAGTCTTCGGCTTTCTCCGCCATCGCTTGACCGTCGGTGTGGATCGGGTGGCGAAAGACGTTCTTCGGACGGATGGCGAGATGATGCCAGACGCCTGTAACAGGCTGGCCCCATACCTTTTCCGAGGAGAGGAATACGCCGTTCACCTTGGCCTTGCGGACGATTCGAGCGAGCGACGCGATAGATGCTTTGCACTCTTCGGGGGCGTCGTCTTCGTGCCACATGACAGGCGATGTCCGCCCGTTCTCGTCGATCGTCACGAGTCCACCGAAGCGCTCGATGAAGTGGCGGCAGGCGTGGCAGTTGTGGTACTGACGGAGATGATCCGGAAAGGACGCAAGGTACGCGTCGAAAAGTCCGGTCGCGTCAGTCGTGAAACGTGGCAGGCCTCCGAGTGCTTCGAATCTGGCCTGAAACCTCGCCAGAAACGCGTCGTACTCGTGATCTTCGTGATTGCCGGTATGGGCTGTTCCGATGCTGGTTGAGATGGTTTCCACTGTGCTTCCTTTGTTTTTGGGGCTTTGTTTTTTGTAGAAGTGTCCGAAGGGAAGACTATTCCCCCCTCCATTCCATAGCCAATTCGCCATCAGAGGGCCGGGCGGACAGGATGATCACGCCCTTCTCGACCGCGAGCCGGGCGAGTTCGGCGACACTGGAGGGCTGCAACTCCGCGAGCCACTTTCCATCGATCGGGATGATTCGGCCGGGGAACGCGGCCAACCCAAGATGGAGCATGACGCTCATCCGCTGCCCGTCCGACAAGCCGCGAGGATCGGCGAAGAGTTTGACCTTGCCATCAACGCTGGCATAGAGCCGACCGTCCACGATGGTCAAGCCAGCCGGGATCCCCTTCGCGGCGAGAATGGCCCCGATTTTCGACGAAACGGCCGCCGCCTGGACTCGGAGCCGTTTTCCGTCCGCCTGCGCGTTTTCGGAGGCTTCCTTGGCCAACCCTTGCGCCTCCTTGAGGGTCCGGAGCGTTTCGGCGTGCTCCTTTCGCTTGGTCTGGATGTCCTTGGCCCGCTTGACCTGCTCGTAGTGGGCCAGGGCGTCCGCGAGCACCTGTTCCGCCTTGTCGGCGTCGGCGATCGTGGGGAGGTCGGGGATCCCTGCGTAGCTCTTCTGGGCTTCGTCCCATCGGGCGGCTTCGGTGACTCGATCGGATCGCTGCTTGCGGAGCTCTTTGGCGCGAGCGTCGTAGCCCCTTCGCTCGGTCTGGTAGCCTTCGAGTATCGCTTTGAGCCGATCGATCTCGGCTTGGGTTTCCTCGATCTTGGCCAGGACTTGGGTAGAGGACGTGTCGAGCGCGGAGATGTCACTGTCGAGTTCTTCCGGCTTCGGGCGGGGGGTCTGGCTATCCCGGGCCCGCTCCAAGTCGGCGCGACGGTTGGCTCTTTCGCGGGTCACGCTGGCGGTGGATCGGAGATTGGAGCCGGATTCTTTGAGCGCCGCGAGATCCTCTTCCGTGAGCGGCGCCAGTTCGAGAGGCATCTCGGGAGGGTTGACCAGCCGGGCGATGTCCTGGCTCTTGGCGGTGGCGATGCCCGCGTTCTCGGCGGCAGTCCTCTCGCTCTGGAGGGCGCTGGCGTTCAGGGCCTCGCGGATGGCCTTCTCGGCTTCCAGGAGGCCTTTCCCGACCAGGGACATATCATCGGAGCCCAGCGCCTTGATGTCGCTCTCCGTGGCTTGCAGGGCGCCCGGGAGCAGTTCGGGCAGGGCCCGGATCCGGCGGGCGTCTGCCTTGACCGGATCGTCGATGCCGTCGCCGGTCAGGAAGGTGTGAAGGGCGCTCATGGGGGCGGACGGAAGGGAGGATGCGAAGAGGGGCGCACGGTCCCGGCTCGTCTTGGCGAGTACCTTGTCCCCCTCACTCACGAGGGCCGGGTAGACTTGGGGGGTGCCGTCGGGGAGGAGAG
>Ga0265292_1000230_pt1 | contig 96722 bp, 83 predicted proteins | sample Munlanlewell296A_FD_189080 | JGI IMG/M metagenome (GOLD analysis project Ga0265292, IMG submission 189080) | Leachate microbial communities from a municipal landfill in Southern Ontario, Canada - Leachate well 296A | ecosystem: Engineered > Solid waste > Landfill > Unclassified | place: Canada...
AATCGACGTGCTGCATGCGATGCTCACCCGCGGCGAGCTCTACCACTGGTCACCGATCCCCGAACCCGATCTGCAAGTCCGAGCCGCTTGACAATCGACATAGGGACGCCCCCCCGCGGCCTCTTCCCACTGAACGGGCCCTGCCGGCGCTTCGCCAAGCCCTCCGGGATGCCGCGCCGGGTGACGGACATCAGCCCAGGCGTTCGCGGAGGAACCTCGATAAGTCCCCCACCCCGACGTCGGTGCGCTCTCCGGTGGCACGGTCCTTGATCTCGACCAGGCCTTCGCGCAGTTTCTTGCCGAGGATGACCTGGATCGGGCAGCCCATCAGGTCGGCATCGGCGAACTTCACGCCGGCACTGGCCTCGCGATCGTCGACCAGCGCGACGATTCCCTCATCCGCAAGCCGCGAGTACACGGACTCCGCCTCGACGAGCGCGTCCTTGCCGAGGGGCACCAGGTGCACGCCCGCGGGCGCCACGCTCCCCGGCCAGCAAAGCCCCGCCTCATCGTTGTGCTGCTCCGCCACCGCGGCCATGATGCGCGAGACCCCGATTCCATAGCACCCCATGAGCATCGGCCGCTGGGCCCCGTCGGCGTCCACGAAATTGGCTCCCAGAGGCACCGAGTATCTGGTGCCCAACTGGAAGGTGTGGCCCACTTCTATGGATCGGCCCACCACGAGACGACCGCCTTCACAACGGGGACAGCGGTCGCCGTCGTGCACGTTGGCGAGATCCGCCCAATCATCGATTTCGAAGTCGCGCCCGATCCGGACCCCGGTAGCGTGATGGTCGGCGCGATTGGCGCCGGTCACCCAGTTCGCCCGCGCACGCACCCGGGAATCGGCCAGCACCCGCACCCCGGCCGCCCTCATTCCCTGCGGCCCGGCGTACCCGAGCACGAAGTTCGGACGGGCCTCGAAATCCTCCGGGCCGAACATGCGCAAGGCCTGCTCGCCGATGGTCCGGGACAGCTTGAACTCGTTGACCTCTCGGTCGCCCGGGACCAGCACCGCGATCGGGGTGTCGCCGGCCATATAGAACAGGCACTTGAGCAGCTCGCCGGCATCCCGGCCGAGAAATGCGGCCACCTCATCGATGCCGGGCACTCCCGGTGTGTGCACCTCCTCCAAGGGCTCGACCTCGGAGTCGGCGAGCTCGACGACCTCGGCCGCACGCGCTTCCGCCGCCTCGACGTTGGCCGCGTACTCGCAGGTGTCACAGGAGACGAACAGGTCCTCGCCGATCGCCGACAGCGCCATGAACTCGTGGTTGACGTCCCCGCCGATCTCTCCGGCCTGCGCCTCGACCACGCGGTAGTCCAATCCGCAGCGGTCGAAGATCGCCCGGTACGCCTTGACCATCGCCGCATAGGAAACCCGCATGCCGGCCCGATCCACGTCGAAGGAGTAGGCGTCCTTCATCAGGAATTCGCGGGCGCGGATGAGCCCCGAGCGAGGGCGCAGCTCGTCGCGAAACTTCGTCTGGATCTGGTAGAGGTTGACCGGCAAGTCGCGATAGGAGCCGTACTCGTTGCGCACCACCGTGGTGATGAGCTCCTCGTGGGTGGGTCCCAGGCAGTACTCGGCCCCCTTGCGATCGGCAAGGCGGAAGAGGTTGGGACCGTACGCCTCCCAGCGGCCCGTGCGCTCCCACAGTTCCCGGGGCATCAGCACGGGCAGAAGCACCTCCTGCGCGCCCGCAGCGTCCATCTCGGAACGCACGATCTCCTCGACTCGGCGCAGCACCCGAAGGCCCAACGGCAGGAAGGCGTAGACGCCGGAAGTGACTCGACGGATGTGGCCGGCGCGCAGCAAAAGCTCGTGGCTGCGCACCTCGGCTTCAGCCGGAGTCTCACGTTGGGTACGGACGAAGAGGGCACTAAGACGCATCAAAGCTCCTTGCGGGACGGGTTGAGAGGAAGTCTAGCGCACCGGGCGTCGCCGAGCGGCCAGGGCCTCGGCCTCCCTCACCAGGGCCTCGACGATCTCGCTCTCGGCCACGGTTCGGACAACCACGCCCTCGACGAAGATCTGCCCCTTGCCCTTACCCGCGGCCACACCAAGATCTGCCTCGCGCGCCTCACCGGGACCGTTGACGATGCATCCCATGACCGCCACCCGCAACGGCACGTCCAAGACGGACAGCCGCTCCTCCACCGCCGATGCGAGCGCATACACATCCACTTCCGCTCTTCCGCATGCGGGACACGAGATGAGATCGAAGCCGCGCGCGTGCAGCCCCAGCGCCTCCAGGATGGCGATGCCGGCCTTGACCTCCTCGACCGGATGGGCCGAGAGAGACACCCGGATCGTGTCCCCGATCCCCTCCGCAAGAAGCGCGCCGATTGCCACCGCCGACTTCACGATCCCCCGGCCGGGCGTGCCGGCTTCAGTCACTCCCAGATGCAAAGGGTAGTCGCAGCGGGAGGCGAGCAGTCGATAGGCACGAATGGTGGACACGGGATCGTGGTGCTTGACGGAGACCTTGATGTCGGTGAAGCCCACATCTTCCAGAAGCCGAGTCTCGGCCAGCGCGCTCTCCACCAGGGCCTCGGGCGTGGGCCCGCCGAAGCGAGCCAGCACAGCCGGGTCCAAAGACCCCGCGTTCACACCGATGCGGATCGGTACGCCACGTGCTGCCGCCTCTCGCGCGATCAGAGCGACCTTCTCATGCTTGCGGATGTTGCCGGGGTTGATGCGCACCCCTTGACAACCGGCCTCGATGGCCGCGATCGCGTATTTCCACTGGAAGTGGATATCGGCGACCACCGGGATCGGAGAACGGCCGGCGATCGCCGGCAGAGCCGCGGCATCGTCGGTGTCCGGTACGGCCACCCGCACGATGTCGCAGCCGGCCGCAGCGACCTCGGCGATCTGGCTGAGGGTGGCGTCCACGTCGGCGGTCTTGGTGAACGTCATGGTCTGCACCGACACCGGCGCGTCCCCGCCGACGGCCACCTTGCCCATGCGAACCTGCCGCGAATGCCGGCGTACCGCCGCCGGCCCAAACGCGGGCACCGGCCCGGAAGGGGACTGCTCGCCGCTCATGGCCTGTCTACCCGGGAGCGAAGGGATTGGTGATTGGCTTGGCAAGGTCGAGGTAGAGCAGGGCCACCGACAACGTCACCAGCAAGGCCACCACCAGAGCCGCCACCGGCGTCAACCACTCCACCCGAACCTCGAAGTCGGCGGGCTTGCCGGCCAACCGCCTCACGCCGTTGACGGCCGACTGCGTCAAGAGCACCGCGAGATGCCCTCCGTCCAACGGCGGCAGCGGCGCGAGATTGATGATGGCCACGAAGATGGACAGGCTTGCCAGCATCGCCAGCAGCGCGGCGAACTCCCCGGCCGCCGCGGCCTCACCGGCCAGCCGTCCCGCACCGACGATGCCGGCGGCCTCTCGATCCCCGGTGTCCCCTCCCGACAGGTGGTGCCACAGGCGACCGATCCCGCTGGGGCCGAACACATCGCGGATGCCTCGCAGGGAATCCACGGTGAGCACTCCCACCACATCGGCCGACCGTGGCACCGACGAGACCAGTCCGTAGCGATGATTGACCGTCGAGGCCACCACTCCCAGGTAGCCAACGGTCTTGCCGTCCTCACGCAGTGAGTCCGGAGTTGCGACCAGCGTCACGGTCTTGCCTGAGCGCTGGACGAGAAACTCCACGCTCCGGCCGGGGTGTGCCTTGATGTAGGAGCGGACCACGCTCCACTCGGTGGTGGCCTTGCCTCCCACGCCGACGACTCGGTCGCCCGCCTGAAGGCCGGCGGCCGCGGCCGGCGTCCCGTCGCCCACCGACCCGATGCGCGTGGTGGGCAGCTCCTCCCCGAAGGCCATCAGGATGGCCGCCAGCAGTATGAATGCCAGCACGTAGTGGGTCGCGGAGCCGGCCACCAGGACGATGGCCCGCTGCCAGGCCGGCTTGCCCTGGAAGGTGCGGGCCTCCTCTTCCGGGGGCACCTTCTCGAAGGTGCCCATCCCGGCGATCTTGACGAACCCCCCGATCGGGAACGCCTTGATCCCGTACTCGGTCTCGCCCTTCTGCCTGGACCAGATGGTCGGTCCGAACCCGAGGAAGTAGCGGTCCACCCGCATGCCGAACAGCTTGGCCGTCGCGAAATGACCGGCCTCGTGGAAGGCGATCATGAACATGATTACCAGAGCAAAAGCCAGCACCCCTATCAGCGCCACCGTCTAGTCCTTCCCGTTCGAATCCCCGGACAGCCGTGCAATCAGGGCGCGCGCCTCGCGGCGGGCCCAAACCTCGGCGGTCTCGATTGCATCCAGGTCCGGCGCGCTCACATCCTCGTGCGCCTCCACCGTCTGCCGGACTACCTCCGTAATCGCCAAGAACGATAGCCGCCCCTTGAGGAACGCGCCGACGGCCTCCTCGTTTGCGGCATTCATGACCGCCGGACAGGTGCCGCCCCGCCGTCCCGCTTGCACGGCCAGATCCACACTCGGAAACGTCTCGCGGTCCAACGGCTCGAATTCGAGCGTTCTCGCCCGAGTCCAATCCAGTTTAGCAACGCCTTCGGGGAAGCGTTCCGGCAACCCCAATGCGAGCTGTATCGGCAGGCGCATGTCCGGACGCGACATCTGCGCGATCGTGGAACCGTCGCGGAATTCCACCATCCCGTGCACCACCGACTGTGGATGCACCACGACTTCGATGCTCTCGTATGGCAGGTCGAACAGGTAGTGAGCCTCGATCACTTCCAGGCCCTTGTTCATCAGCGTCGCCGAGTTCACGGTGATGACCTTGCCCATCCGCCAGGTGGGGTGATCGAGCGCCTGTTCAACCGTGACACGTTCCAGACGCTCGCGGCTCCACCCCCGGAACGGCCCGCCGCTCGCAGTCACGATCAGCCGCGATACCTCGGAGATCCGCCCGGACGCCAGGCACTGGGCCAGCGCCGAGTGCTCGGAGTCGACCGGAATCAGCTTGCCGGGCCGCCCGGCCACCAGACGGGTCACCAGATCCCCGCCCACGATCAGGCTCTCCTTGTTGGCCAGAGCCACCGACTTGCCCGCCGTAAGGGCGGTCAGAGTCGGCCGGAGCCCGGCCGACCCGGTCAACGCGTTGAGGACGACATCCGCCGAAGGCCAGGCCGCCAACTCGAGCACACCCTCGTCCCCCACCACCAGCCTGGTACCCGTCGGCAGCGAGCCGGCCAGGCTGGGATCCTCGGCCCTCAAGGCGACCACCTCGGGGTGGAACTCCGAGGCCTGTGCCGAGAGCAGACGGGAGTTCCAGCCGGCGGCCAGCGCGACCACACGAAGCCGATCGGGGTTGGCGCGAACCACCTCGATGGCCTGGGTCCCGATGGACCCGGTCGATCCCAAGATGGCCACGCGTTTCACCCTTGCCGCCTCTCCTCCAAGTCCGCAGGTGCGACCCCCGCGTCTTCCCTGGGGCCTTTCCCCGCATCGTGCACATCCGCGCCGTTGGCCCCGGCTACCCCCCCTCGCCCAATCGGCCCACGGCCGGCCCGGGTAGCCAACTGCCCGCAAGCGCCGGCAATCGAGCTGCCCCGGCTGGAGCGCAGACTGACCGCCAGCCCATGAGAAAGCAGCCTCGCCTCGAAGGCACGAACGTGCTCGGAATCCGACGCCGCAAACAGGCTACCCGGAATTGGGTTCAGTGGGATCAGGTTCACATGGGCCCCTTGCCCGCCGGTCGGGGTCCGAAGCTCGCCCAGCAACTTCGCCAGCGCCTCGGCCTGCTCGACCGAGTCGTTCACCTCACTCATCAACGCGTACTCGAAGCTCACCCGCCGGTGCGTCACGGCCAGGTAGTCGCGCGCAGCCTCCATCAACACCGTCAGTGGATAGACGCGGTTGGCCGGCACCAACTCGTTTCGCAGCGCGTCGTCGGCGGCATGCAGCGATATCGCGAGGTTGACCTGCTCCGCTCGCCTGGCCGCGGTCCGGATGCCCGGCACGATCCCCACCGTTGAGATCGTGAGGTTGCGCGCCCCCAAGCCCATGGCGCGCAAGCGCTCCACGGCGCCCCAGGTGGCGCGGGCATTCGCGAAGGGCTCCCCCATACCCATGAAGACAACGTTCGTCACGCGCGCGGGCACTCTCGCATCGGCAAGCGGGATCTCGCCGGTGGCGAGCATGCGCCGGGCCACCGCCACCTGCTCGGCAATCTCGCCTGCCGTCAACTGAGCGACCAGCCCCATCGAGGCGGTGGCGCAGAACGGGCAGCCCATGGCACAGCCGGCCTGAGTGGAAACGCAGACCGTCACCCGCCCGGGATACATCATCACGACAGCCTCGACGGCCTGCCCGTTTGCCAGTCCCAGCAGCAGCTTGACAGTCCAACCTCGGTCCCCCGTGCGGGCCTCCAGCAACCGCAGTCCGGCGCCCGCCAGATGCTCGGCCAGCAGGGCGCGACTGCGCTTGGACAGATCTGTCATCGCAGCCGGAGTGGAAATCGATCTGCCATACAACCACCCGGCGATCTGGCGGCCGGCGTAGGCCGGAAGCCCCAGAGCCTGCGCGCGAACCGTCCACTCGCCGGGGTCCAGGTCGTAGGGGGAGCGCAGAGCCCGACCCGTCGACGCTGTCTCAGCCATAACGAGCTATCCGAACAGCCGCAGCAATAGGTAGGCGGCCGGCGCCAGGAGCAGAAGGCCGTCGATGCGATCGAGTACGCCGCCGTGTCCGGGCAGGAGGTGACCCATGTCCTTGACCTCAAGATCTCGCTTGATCAGCGACTCGGCCAGGTCTCCGACGGGAGACAGCATCGCGCCCAGGACCCCCAACGAAAGCCCGGAAGCCCACGTCCACGGGTGCCAGCGCGGCAGGATCAACGCCCCCGCCAGCACGCTTGCCATGCACGCCCCCGCGAATCCCTCCCAGGACTTATTGGGAGAGACGTTGGGTGCCATGCGGCGGTGGCCGAAACGCGAACCCACGGCGTAGGCGGCGACGTCGTTGATCACCCCGACGAGCGCGAACCCCAAGACCGCGCCCTCTCCATCAGGCCCGGCGAGCACGAGCGCGACGAAAGCTCCGAAGAACGGAACGTAGAGGATGCTCAGGACACTCACGCCCAGATTGCCGGCGACTCCGCGCCGCGTGCGCGCCGCGAGAAACCAGCCGAAGCAGGCCGCGGTCCCGCCGGCGACCGCGAAACTCATGGCTTCCAGGCCCCTCCAGTAGGCGCCCACGATGAGCAAGATGCCGGTGGCCACGGTGACCGGGGTGGCGGGATGGAAACCGCGCCGACGCAACACCTGCTCCAGTTCCAACTGCCCCAAGACCAGAACGATCACTGCCAGCGCCAGAAGGGCGACGGGATCCCAGGCAAGCGATCCCAGCACAGCCCCGGCGAGAACCAGTCCCGTGAGGATGGCGATCCAGACGTTGCGGCCCCCCCGCGCGGAACGCCCGGCGTCCGAGGAGTCTTCGGTAGCCCCCAAGCGGCGCTATACCTCCAGGAGCTCATGCTCCTTGTGCTCGAGCATCCCCCCCACCTCGTCGATGAAGCGATCGGTGAGGGCCTGGAGATCCTTCTCCCCACGGCGCAGATCGGTCTCGGAGATCTCCCCGTCCTTCTCGGCTCTCTCCATCCGCTCCTTCTCGTGGCGGCGGATGTTCCGGATGCCCACACGGGCCTCCTCGGCACGGTGGTGCACCACCTTTATGAGCTCCTTGCGCCGTTCCTCGGTCAGAGGCGGGAAGTTCAGCCGGATGACAACCCCGTCGTTGGAGGGGTTGATCCCGAGGTCGGAGTTGCGGATGGCCTTCTCGACGGCTCCCATCGCGCCGCGGTCGAATGGGGTGACGACGAGCACACGCGGCTCGGGCACCGAGAAGGAGGCAAGCTGGCGAAGCTGGGTCGGGGTGCCGTAGTAGTCGACCATGAGCCGGTTGACGAACGCGGGCGAAGCACGCCCCGTGCGCACGCCACCGAACTCCTCGCGGGCCACCTCGATGGCCTTGCGCATCTTGTCTTCAGCTTCCTTGAGCGCGTCTTTGATGATCATGCTCTCCTCCGTGCCGAGACCTACGCACACACTCGAGTGCCGATGGGCTCTCCGCAGATTGCCCGGCGGATGTTTCCTTCCCGCTGAAGGTTGAAGACGATGATGGGCAGTTTGTTGTCCATGCACAACGAGATCGCCGTTGAGTCCATCACCTTCAAGCCACGATTGAGCACCTCGATGTAGTCCAGGGTGTCGAACTTCTTGGCGCCCGGGTTCTTCTCGGGATCGGAGTCGTAGACCCCATCCACCCGGGTAGCCTTGAAGATCGCCTCCGCCTTCATCTCCAGAGCCCGCTGGGCCGCCGTGGTGTCGGTGGAGAAGAACGGCACGCCCATGCCGGCGCCGAATATCACGACCCGCCCCTTTTCCAGGTGGCGAATCGCGCGGCGGGGCATGTACGGCTCCGCCACCTGGGTCATCGCGATCGCCGTCTGCACTCGGCTGGGGACCCCGATTCGCTCGAGGGAGTCCTGCAGGGCCAGGCAATTCATGACCGTGGCCAGCATGCCCACGTAGTCCGCACGCGCGCGATCCATCCCGGCGCTCTCGGCTCCGGTGCCGCGAAAGAAGTTGCCGCCACCGACGACCACCGCCGGCTGTACGCCCATGGCCACGACCTCGCCAAGCTGAACGGCGATGGAGGAGACGATCACCTGGTCGATACCGAAGCCGCGCACCGGGTCGGCAAGGGCTTCTCCGGACAGCTTGAGCAGCACCCGCCGGTAGGCCGGCTTCGGGCCGCTGGCTTCGGTTTCGGCCGCCATCGCCTCCCCTTCTCCTCCCCGTGACTTCCCTACGCGCTCTCGGCTCCCACCCGGAAGCGGGCAAAGCGGCGGATGGCGACCTTCTCGCCCATCTTCGCGGAAGCGGAGTCGATCATGGCCCCGATCGTGGTCGAGGGGTCGCGCACCCACTCCTGCTCCAGGAGCACGAACTGCTTGCGGAAGTCCTTCAGCTTGCCCTCAACCATACGCTCCACGACGCCGGCCGGCTTGTCCTCCGCCTGCTTGGCGTAGATGGCCTTCTCTGCCTCCAGCACGTCCTCGGGGATCTCTTCACCCGTGACGTACGCGGGATTGGCCGCCGCGATGTGCATGGCGATATCGCGAGCGAGCTTGCGAAAGTCCGGGGTCTTGGCCACGAAATCCGTCTCGCAGTTCAGCTCGATGAGCACGCCGAGCTTGGCGGGCAGGCTTGCGTCCGGGGCGTGCAGGTAGACCTCGACCAGCCCGTCGTTGGCCGAGCGGCCCGCACGACCTTTCACGCCGGCCAGACCGCGCTCGCGCAGCACCTTCTTCGCCGCCTCGACATCGCCTCCCGTCTCACTCAAGGCCTTCTTGCATTCCATCATTCCGGCGCCGGTTGCCTCACGCAGCGCCTTGACCATGCTCGCGGTGATCTCCAAAGTCGTGACTCCTTGCTCTCACTTGTTTTCTGACCGCGCCTCGCGGGCGCGGCGTAAGCGGTCCTGGCGCCGCGGGTCAGGCCTGGGGTTCCTCCAAGAGCTGACGCTCCCACTCGGCCAAAGGCTCGTCCGCGGCGGCCGCGGGGGCCGCCTTCTCCGAAGCGGCGGGAGCCACGGCCGGCCGGGGCTCGCCCACGCCGCGCAGGGAGCGACGGCGAAGCCCGTCGGCCACGGCGTCGGCCACGATGCGAGTGAGCAGCGCGCCGGCGCGGATGGCGTCGTCGTTGCCCGGGATCGGGTAGTCCACCTCGTCCGGATCACAGTTGGTGTCCACCACGGCCACTACGGGCACTCCGAGTTTGCGTGCCTCGGTGACGGCGATGTGCTCCTTGCGCGTGTCCACCACCCAAATCGCACTGGGAACGCGAGTCATGTTCCGGATGCCGCCGAGGTTACGCTCAAGCTTCTCCTTCTCGCGGCCGAGCTTGAGCACTTCCTTCTTGGGAAGCACGCCGGTGGCGCCGGTTTCCTCCATCGCTTCCAGTTCCTTCAGCCGCTGAAGCCGGCGGTAAATGGTGGAGAAGTTGGTGAGCATGCCGCCCAGCCAGCGGTAGTTCACAAAAGGCATGTCCACGCGGGTGGCCTGGTCCTCGATGGCCTCCTGCGTCTGCTTCTTGGTGCCGACGAACAGCACGCTGCCGCCGTTGTAGACCGCGTCGCGCACGAACGCGTAGGCGTTCTCGATGCCCTGGACGGTCTTCTGGAGGTCGATGATGTAGATGCCGTTGCGCTCACCGAAGATGAATCGCTTCGTCTTCGGGTTCCACCGGCGGGTCTGGTGGCCGAAGTGAACTCCGGCCTCCAGAAGCTGTTTCATGGTCACTACGGCCACGCCAAACTCCTTTGGTTTCCACCCCGTTCTCGGGGCATTCCTCCACCCGCTTCTTCCGGCCCCGGACCCGAAGGACCACCGGTGACCGTCTGCGGGTGTGTGTAGTAGCCCGGACGAGCCGGGCCCCGGCGGAGTGTAGCACCAGGCCGGGAGGCCCCTCAACCGCTGGGAGGCGCCGGACGGTTTCCGGCGCTCCGGCCCACCGATGCGCCTCTACAGGCAGGACTTAACCGCATCGATGAGCCGTGTGGTTCGCGGATCGGGTCCCATCGTCAACCCCATCTTGTTCATGACGTAGCCGAAGGCGAAGCCGGCCTCCGGATCGGCGAACGCGAGCGAGCCTCCGAGTCCGCTGTGCCCGAACGCCCCCGGTCCACTCAGCGGGAATCCCTCGATCGGCAACTGAAAACCGAGCCCCCAGTTCGTGGGCAGGACGAGCGTCAGGTCCGGCCCGGAGACCTGGCTCGCTCGCGCGCGCTCGACGGTAGCCGGCCCGAGTAGCCGGATGCCGTCGACTTCGCCGATCAGCGCGGCGTACATGCGCGACAGCGCGCGGGCCGTGGCAATCCCGTTGGCGGCCGGGATCTCGGCTGCACGGACCTGCCTGGAATTGAAGTCGAGCGGAGGATCGGTGATGTAGAGCGAGCGCATCAGCAGCGACGTTGGATCGAACATGGCTCGCACCAGATCGCGCATGACCTCGGGCAGGTCGTCGATCCTGATGGCCATGAGAGCGGCGGGATCGGGAGCGATGAGCTGGGTCACGCGAGACTCGTGCTCTTCGGGAAGCCCGATCCAGAAGTCCAGGCCCAGTGGCCCGGCGACCTCATCGGCGAAGAAGCGACCCAGGCTGCGTCCCGTGACCCGTCTGACCAGTTCTCCGGCCAGGAGCCCGAACGTGACCGCGTGGTATCCGTGCTTCGTGCCCGGCTCCCACAGGGGCCTCTGGCCGGCCAGGGCCTCTATCGCCGGGTCCCAGGCCAGCAGGTCCGCCACCGACAAGGGGTGGTCCAGCGTCGCCAAGCCCGCTTGGTGACTCAGCGCCCAGCGGACGGGGATGGACTCCTTGCCCTGAGCGGCGAACTCGGGCCAGTAGCGGGCGACGGGAGCATCCAGGTCCATGAGCCCGCTCTCGACGAGCCGATGAACGCACACGGCCGCCGCGCCCTTCGTAGTGGAGAAGACAAGCTGCAGCGTGTCCTCCTCCCAGGGCGCGCCGGTCAAAGCATCGGCGACTCCGCCCCAGAGGTCCGCCACCACTTGGCTGCCAACATGCACGCAGCACGCGGCCCCGACCTCGCCCTGGTCTTCGAAGTTGGCGGCAAACGCCTCACGCACGGGCTCATAGCCGCGCGCAACGTACCCGTGGACGTCCGTCATGTCCCCTCCCCGTCGTGAGGCAGCGGCCTTCGAAGCGAACCGGCCTGCATGCTAGTGCAGTGCGGGCGCACCGCACTAGCCCCGCGGATTTCGAGGAGCAACGCCGGGGGATTGGTCGAAAAGCCCGCTTTCGACGTTTCCGACGAGGACCCCCTCGAGAAGGCCGGGCAACGATTCGAACAATGCGTGGGGCACCGGGTCGTCGGCCAAGGCCCCCCACACGATCGCCATCGCCTGCGGGTCTCGGAGAATGCTCCCGTGTGAAGCCTGCACCACATACGACTCGGCACCCGCAAGCCAGGCTCTCGTCAAGGGCACCACCGGGTCGCGGGAGCCCGCGATCGTCGTCGTCGCCACACCAGGCGGAGCGGCATATCCCAGCATTGCCAGCACACCAGAGCCCGGCGCAAGATCCGCAAACGACGCCGCCCCCGGAACCAGATGCGTCAGGCCGGCCGATCTTCCGGCCGCCAGCACCGCGGCCACGAGTAGCCGTCCCCAGTCGAGGCGTTGAACGCGCAGTACCAACTCCGCCAGGTCGGCCCCCCCATGGGGAGTTGCGAGGGTAACCAGGTGCGCAACCCTCGGCAGATCCGGATTGGTTGCTCCAGCAAGCATCAGCGCATATCGCGCAACCAGCCCTCCCTGGCTGTGAGCCACGATGTCCACCGCCGCCTCAGGGTGGGCGGCGTGAATCGCTCGCAACTGATCGAGAAGGGCCGCTGCTCCCCGAGCGACCCCGGCCCAGGAGTCCTCGCGGCCGAAGGGGGCCCGGAAAGCCTCGGGCGAGCCCGCGACCGGCGCGATGGACGATTGGGACCGAGCTCCTCCATATCCCGCGAAGAAGGCCCGGCCCGACGGGTAGCCGAGAGCCGCCGGGTCGAAGCCGGCAGGTGAGTCGCTCGAGGTGTCGATTCCCGGAACGAAGACGAGCAGGTTGTCGTTGGGTGGGCCTTGCGGGAGAACGGTAGGTGCCGATGTGTCTTCGGACGACCCCAGCCCGCCGTCCTGCGCAGACGGAACAGCGAGCCGTGAGGTTGTCGGCCCCAAGGGCACCAGCCGCAACCGCCCGGCCAGGTTCGCATCCAGCAGCTCGAGGGGATCGAAGTAGATGTCTCCCCTGCGCGCGCCCCAATGGACTCCGACCCTGCCGGACTGCCCGAGATGAAGCGGTCCCACCCCACCCAGCGCAGTGCCCGCCGCGACCCGCGTGCCCTGCCCAACGCGCACGTCCGACAAGTACGTGTAGGTGGTGCGCACACCCTCAGCGTGAGCCAGCGTCACCGCCAGGCTGCCCGCAACCGTCCCCGCGAAGACGACAAGTCCGTCACTTGCCGCGACCACGGCACTGCCGGCACTCCCCCCGAGGTCCACTCCCCTATGGCCACTACCGTACGGACCGGCCGGCGGCTCGAAGCCTCGAAGCAACCGAGCCCCCGCAACGGGCAATCGGTAGCCTGCCGCGGCGCTCCCGACAACCGGCAGCGCCCACACCAAGAGAACCAGGGCCCCCAGAAGGGCCCCCGTCCTCCGCCTCGATACCGGCCTGACCGCCGGACCGGAACCAGCCATATCCGCGCTCCGTGACCACGGGAAGCGCCTACAGGCTAGTGCGCCCAAGCCCGGCCGGCGCGCGAGATTCGCGGAATGTGGACGGGCGACCGACTGCGGGGGCGAGTACTAATGTGGTGCGTCCGAATTCGCCGTACACACCGAGGGCGCGGGTGCGCCCGAAGCGCAAGGCGCGAGGAGCGCCGCGTACCTTGACGGTACGCAAGCGACGAGGAACGAAGTCATCGGGGATGCGGGGGCGCTTGAATGCCACCGTATTTGCGGGGGCGAGTACTAAGAGCGCATCTCGGAGAGCTTGCCCCGCAACTGCATCACGGCTTTCGTGTGGATCTGGCACACGCGAGACTCGGTGACCCCAAGGATCTGACCGATCTCGGCAAGCGTGAGTCCCTCGTAGTAGTAGAGGGTGATCACGATCTTCTCGCGCTCGGGCAGCTTCTTGATCGTGCCGGCCAAGGTCTGCTTGACCTCCAGCCGCTCGAAGGAGGCCTCAGGGTCCACGGCCCGCACGTCCTGCAGCGTGTCCATCAGGCTCAGCCGGTCGCCCTTTTCGTTGCCGCCGGCCAGCAGGTCATCCAGAGCCGCCACCGACACGAAAGAGACCTGCCCCATGATCTGGTTGAACTCCTCGATGCCGATGCCCATGTGCTCGGCCACCTCGGCGTCGGAGGGAGTGCGGTGCAGCTCGTTCTCCAGCGCGGCGTAAGCCCGGTCCACATCGCGCGCCTTGGAGCGCACCGAGCGCGGTATCCAGTCGATGGAGCGAAGCTCGTCGATGACCGCGCCTCGGATGCGCGCGATGGCGTAGGTCTCGAACTTGACCCCGCGATCGAGGTCGAACTTCTCCACGGCATCGATGAGGCCGAACATGCCGTAGGAGACCAGATCGGCGTGCTCAACGTTGGGCGGCAGGCCGACCGAGACCCGGCCGGCGACGTACTTGACCAGCGGGGCGTAGTGAAGAATCAGCAGGTCGCGCACCCGCCGGGAGCCGTCCCGCTTGAACTCATGCCAGAGAGACTCGACCGAAGACTCCTCCTCGAACTCCTCCGGGGAGCGGTCCTCAGGACCCGACTTCGCTGCCCGCCGTGGCAGGTCAGGCACGGGGGTGACTCCTGTCGTAGACGGCACGAAGCCGCTCTCTCGTAAGGTGGGTGTACGTCTGAGTCGTGGACAGGGCAACGTGTCCGAGCAACTCCTGGACGGAGCGCAAGTCCGCTCCTTCTTCCAGCAGATGTGTCGCGAAGGTGTGCCGGAACGTGTGCGGGCTCACCTTCACACCGACACCCGAGCGCGCCGACCACCGTGTCACGACGGTGCGTGCGTCACGCTCGGAGAGGGGGCGCGCGCGGCGATTGAAGAAAACCGCCTCGCCGGACTCCCCTCTCATCACCGTCCTTCCTTGTTCGAGGTAGTCATCGAGAGCCTTGGCGGCCTCGGGGCCGAAAGGCACCCACCTTTCCTTCGAACCCTTGCCCAGGACGCACACCCTCATCCCCCGAAAATCGATCCGGTTTATCGTAAGCCCGCATAGTTCCCCAACGCGCATTCCGGTCGCGTAGAGCAGTTCCAGAATCGCACGGTCCCGCAGGAAGATCGCCCGTTTGCGCGCATCCTGCGTGACCGGCCCCGCGCATTCGAGAAGGTCGGCGACCTGGCTGCGGCGCAACACCCGAGGGAGTGTCTTGGGTTGCTTGGGAATCGCCAGGTCCACGGCCGGGTTGGACGGCACCACTCCCCGGCGTAGCAGGAAGAGGAAGAAGGTGCGCAGCGCGGAAGCCTTGCGCGCCATGGAAGTGCGAGCGAAGCCGCGTGTCTGGAGCTGCGCCAGCCAACGACGCATCAGCAGGTGGTCGACCGAAGCGGGTGAGTCCACACCGACGCGCGCTGCGAAGGTCAGGAACTGCCCCACATCCCGACGGTAGGCGGCTATGGTGTTTTCCGAGCAATTGCGCTCGGCATTCAGATGCGCAAGGAAAGCATCGAGGGCTCGGCGGAATTCCGGGGTCAGCTCCACGTCGGCGACAGCACGGGCGACGGCCTCGGCGTCTCCGGTGCCAGCGTCGGGGGTCGAACCCGGCTCCACGGCCGCTGTCTCCTCACAACGTGCCGCCATCGCTCTTCCCGGATTGAAGGAACAGACCACCACCTATTCGGCCGTTGCTCTGGCCGCGTGTTGACTATGTTACCTGTTGTGACTTGGGTCAAGCATCCCCGCGTAACCGAGAGATCCCGGGGTTGGGCGTGGAGAGGAGCCGGGGCGAGCACTCAGCCTTGGACCAGCAGAGTCACGCCGCCGAGGCTCTGGCGCACCACCCCGGCCGCCTCCAGGTTCAGCAGCGCTGCCGCCAGCGTTGGAGGCGCCAGGCCTGAGCGCTCCGCCAGCACGGGCAACGGCAGCGTCTCGGCAGGCATCAGGCAGGCCACGACAGCACCGGCTGCGGGATTCTCGGGCAGCCCCGCCCAACCGGGCCCCCCCGTTGGCACCCCACTTCTCCACACCGGCCGCCACGGCTTGCCGGGCGAAGCGATGAGTCCGGTGGCCTCCAGCACGTCCTCGGGCGAGGCGGCCACCGCCGCCCCATCGGCGAGCAGCCGATTGGCGCCGGTCGACATCGCCGAGAACACGTTGCCCGGAACCGCGAACAGAAGCCGGCTCGCCTCCTGTGCGCAGGCGCCGGTGCGAAGCGCGCCCGAGCGCTCCGCCGCCTCCACGACCACCGTGGCGCGACACAGGCCGGCGATCATCCGATTACGGTCGAGGAATCCTTCCTTGCGCGGGGGGCCACCCGGCCTGAACTCCGACACCAGACTGCCCCCCGAGTCCAGGATCCGGGCTCGCAACTCGTGGTTCGCCCTGGGGTAGTCAACGTCCACCCCGCAGCCCGTGACCGCGATCGTTCTTGCCCCGGACTCGATCGCTGTCTGGTGGGCCTGCGCATCGATTCCCACCGCCGCCCCCGAAACGATCGCCGCCCCCGCGGAGGCGAACCGCGAAACGAACCGGCGGGCCACCTCGATGCCGTAGCTCGTTGCACGGCGCGAGCCGACCACCGCGATCGCCGGATCCGCTTCGCCCAGATCGGCGCCCCGCACGAAGAGCCAGCAAGGCGGGTCTCCGAGCGACTCCAGGATCTCCGGCCATCCCGGCTCGCCCGGAAGCAGCAAACGCACCCCGGAACCCCCTCGTCCGGGCCGGTCCCGGCCCGCGCCCGGCGCGCCGGGCGCGAGGTTGGCCACCACCCTCTCGCATCCCACCCTCGATCGCATCTCCTCAATCACGCTCTCCAGCGCGGCCGCCGGCGATCCGCATCGACGCACGAGGGCGCGCGTCTTCCACGGCAATACCGGCAGAAACGCGAGCCTTCTCAGGGCTTCCGCCTGTGGGGTCTCCGTGGGGTCCCACCCTCGGGTGCTGAGGGGAGGTACCGATAGGCAGGTCTGAACATCCATCGCTCATCCACCCGACTGGCCCAGCGCACGATCGAGGTTTCTCATCATCAAGGCTTCCGCGACCTCGTCCTCCCCGACCACTTCGCTCCCCGCCAGGTCGGCGACGGTGCGCGCCACACGCCGCACCCGATCGTAGGAACGTGCCGAGAGAACCGCCGACTCGACCGAGCGCGACAGCAGCCTTCGGGCCTCGGGACCCAGACGGCACAGGGCATCCAAGCGCGATCCGGGCACACGCGCGTTGGTCGTCGCCCCTGCCCACGCCGCCCTGTCCGCCTGGCGGGCGCGAACCTCCATCACACGGGCTCTCACCTCTTGGGAGCTCTCCCCCACCACACCCGCGGTCAGTTCGGCCACCGGGACCCGCCCAACCTGCACGTGCAGATCAATGCGGTCGAGCATCGGCCCCGAGAGCCGGTTCAGATAGGCGGCCGCGCGAGCCGGCTCGCATCGGCAAGGGCGCACCCCACTTCCCAGGTACCCACATGGGCAGGGGTTCGTCGCCGCCACGAGCGCGAAGCTTGCGGGGTAGCTCACCGCGCAACGCGACCGCACGATCGTGACCATTCCTTCCTCGAGCGGCTGGCGCAAAGCGTTGAGCACTGCGGGAGGGAACTCCGCCATCTCATCCAGGAACAGGACGCCGCAATGAGCCAGGCTGACCTGGCCCGGCATCGCGACGCCCACCCCCCCGCCCACCATCCCGGCGAGCGAGACGGAGTGGTGCGGCGCGCGAAAGGGTCTTTCGGTGACCAGGGAGCTTCCCGGGGGAAGCAAGCCCGCTGCCGAGTAGACACGAGTCACCGTCAACGCCTCCTCCGCCTCCAGCGGTGGGAGGATCCCGGGAAGCCGGCGGGCCAGCATCGTCTTGCCGGCTCCGGGAGGCCCGATTAGAAGGAGGTTGTGTCCCCCGGCGGCCGCGACCTCCAGTGCCCGCTTGGCCAAGGGCTGCCCTTTGACTTCAGCAAGGTCCCCGCCCCCCGGGCTGCGCCCGAGCCCGCAAGCTGCCGGCAACGAAACCGGGGCTTCGACGGCGGAGTCCTCGCCGTCTCCGACGCCCCGGCTCACCAGAGCCAAAGCCGACGCCAAGTCCACCACCGCCCGGCAGGTCAATCCGGGAACCAGCCTGGCTTCCGCCAGGTTCTCGGGCGCCACCAACAACAGACCAGCGCCGGCCTCCCGGGCGGCCAACGCCGCGGTGAGCACGCCCCTGACGGGACGAAGCCTGGAGTCCAGCCCTAACTCGGCCAGCGACCAGACCCCTCGAATGGCTTCGGGGTCCAGCGATTGGCCGGCGGCCAGAACGGCCAGAGCGATCGGGAGGTCGAACGCCGTCCCCATCTTGGGGATCTCCCCAGGAGAGAGATTCAGCGTCATCCGCCGATCCGGCCAGGTCAGACCCGCGTTGACCACCGCAGCACGCACCCGGTCGCGCGATTCCTGCACGGAGGCGTCGGGAAGGCCCACCACCCGGCATCCTGGAAGACCGTTGGCCACGTCGGCCTCGACCTCGACCGGATGACCCTCCAGCCCCAGCACTGCCACGCTCATGGTGCGCGCGAGCACGTCCCGCCTCACACGAACGCGCCGGGACGGTGGTCGACGCGCAGACCCTCAGGCCCGAAGCTCACGGCCACCACGTCGAAGCGAACCGTCTCCCAATAGCGAGACTGCGTGCTCAAGAACACGGATGCCAACAGCCGCAAGCGGGCCTGTTTGCGCACCGTCACCGCTTCCGCGGGCCGGCCAAATCCCTCACCCCGGCGCGTCTTGACCTCGCACACCACCAGGGTCGTTCCGCGACCGTCCTCGGCGATCAGATCGATCTCTCCCGCCCGGCAACGCCAGTTGCGCTCGAGCACCCGAAGGCCGGCTTCTCGGAAAGCCTCCACGGCAAGGTCTTCGCCCTTGCGCCCCAGCACCCCCCGACGGCCGCGGGGAGCGGGCTTGGGCGCTTTCCCAGGCGCGGGTTCGACATGCAGTGGCGACGAAGCGGGGCTCTTGGCTCGCATGCGCCCAAGGATGCACCCAACGCCCCCGCGCGCGGCCCTGCGGTCGCAACTCTGTGGACAGTCGCGCGTGCGACCGATCCGACCAGGAGGTCTACTACGGTCAGGGGTGGGTGCGGGCGTACTCGCCCATGGCGCGCAGGTTGTCGTGCGCGGTGTCGCGGGGGATCTCGCAGCCGCCCCCAACGATGTAACGGGCACCGGCCTTAGCGTGGCACTCCTCGAGGGCCCGCACGATCGAGGCCGGGGTTCCGTTGCGCACCGTTCTCACAGGATCGAGGTTGCCGAGCAGGACCTGGCCGGGACCCATGGCCTCGCGCGCGAGAGCCGGATCCACCATGGAGTCCAGGTCCACGATGTCGAAGCCGAGCTTGCCGATATCCGCGAGCAACGAGGTGATGTTGCCGCAGATATGCAACCGGGCCTTGGCCCCCATGTCGTGCAGCCCCTCCAGCAAGCGCTTCTCGTAGGGCCATACGAACTCGCGATAGACCCGCGGTCCGACCAGAGAAGCCGCCGCGTCACCCACGCCGATCAGGTCGGCGCCGGCCTCCACCTGGGCTCGTGCGAAGCGCAGGGCCATTTCCAGCGCGAACTCGAAGAGGTCCCGCACGAAATCCTCGTCGTCGAAGAAGTCGATCATCAGCCTGTCCAGCCCCCGCAGGTCGGCTCCCTCGGCGCAAGGGCCCTCCACCCAGCCCTCGACCAGTAACTCCTCACCCACCCGCTCATCGAGCGCCGCCGCCGCCAGGACACGGTCGTACATGCGAGCGCCACCCAGCGGATCGGGAAGCCCGAGCTTGGCCAAGTCGGCCTTGTCGGCCAGAAGGGAACGCGTGGCGCCGAGCGCCGGCGGCTGGTCCTCAAAGAGCTCCAACACAGCTCCGCAATCAGCCGCCTCTCGCCCCGGGTCCGAGATGCAGGAGACGAAATCGATTCCGAACTCCTCGGCCGTGCGAAGCTGGCCTTCCACGAGCAGGTCGTGGTCGAAGGCGTACTTGCCGTACTTCACTCCGATCATGTCCGCAGCGAACATCATCGTGATCGGCATGAACGGCACGTGGTCCACGGGCCGGCCTTCCAGCATTGCCAGGACTCTCTCGCGACCCTTCACGGCTAGACGACGTCGTCCTTCTTCGCCAACTCCTCCACGTTGACGTCACGGAAGGTCATGACCTTGACCTTGGTGACGAATCGCGCGGGGCGATACATGTCCCAGACCCAGGCGTCGGCCAGGACGACCTCGAAGTAGATCTCGCTGTTTTCGTTGCGCGGAATGACCTCCACGTGGTTGGCAAGGTAGAAGCGGCGCTCCGTCTCCACCACGTGCGAGAACATGGGCAGCACATCCCGGTACTCACGGTAGAGCTGGAGCTCCATATCCGCCTCGTACTTCTCCAGGTCTTCGAGACTCATCCCACGACCTCCAGTCCGGGCAGGACCCCCTGACCGACCCGCGCAAACGATCGGCGGTGGGCCGGACACGGCCCCAGGGCGACCAACGCCGCCAGGTGCTCCTCAGTGCCGTACCCGGCATGCCGCTCGAATCCGTATCCAGGGTAGCGCGCCGCGAGCCTGGCCATAAGCCGGTCCCTTGTGACCTTGGCCACGATCGAGGCGGCGGCGATGCTGGCACAGACCCGGTCACCCTTCTTGACCGCCAGCACGGGAAACGGCGCTCCTCGAACAGGAAAGCCGTCACAAAGCCCGTAGTCGGGCGGCCCCTCCAACCGGGCGAGCGCCTGGCCGAGGGCCCAGAGGTTGCACGGCTGGATCCCCTCACGGTCGATGCGGCCCGGGGAGACTCTCACCACGGCCACACTCGCCGCAGCGAGGATCTCCTCGAACAGCGTCTCACGCCGTTGTCGCGAAAGAAGTTTGGAATCGCTCAGGCCCTCGATCGCATCGAGGTCGCGCAGCACCACGGCCGCGGCGACAAGGGGCCCGGCCAGCGCACCACGGCCGGCCTCGTCCGCTCCCGCTATCCGGCGAAACCCACCGGAGCGCAGCCGTTGCTCATAGTAGGTGCCGGCTCGCATCCGCTCAGAACCCGCTGACGGCCAAAAGTGGCATCACCGCCACCCAAGAGGGCGGCGGCTTCGACCTGAGGAATCCGTGGTGAGCCCTGGGAGCCCCGGCCCTGCTCAAACCCCGGCCGGGTCCGAGGCTCATGACTGTGGCTGTGACGGCTCGCGCTTCTCGCGCTTCTCGCGGATCTTGGCGGCGCGGCCGACGCGCGAGCGCAGGTAGTAGAGCTTGGCGCGGCGCACGTCACCACGTGTGAGCAACTCCACCTTGGCGACGGTCGGCGAGTGCACCGGGAAGGTGCGCTCAACGCCCACTCCAAAGGAGATCTTGCGCACGGTAAAGGTCTCGCGCACGCCTCCGCCCTGACGGCGGATCACAGCGCCCTGGAAGACCTGGACGCGCTCACGGCCCGCCTCGACCACTCGCACGTGTACCTTGACGGTGTCGCCCGGCCGGAAGTCCGGCAGGTCCTCGCGCAGGAGGGGCCTCTCTACGAGGTCCAACTTGTTCATGGCTGAAAATGCTCCTTGCCGTGTCGGAATGCCCAGAAACTATAGCACAGACCCTTGATGGTCCTCGGTTTCGCGCCGCTCTTCGGAGAGCCGGTCGAGCAACTCCCCCAACACGCGGCGGTCCTCGGGTGAGAGAACCGCTTCGGCCAGCAGATCCGGCCGGCGCCGAAGTGTGCGCTCGAGCGCCTGGTGCCGGCGCCATTCGGCCACCGCCTCGTGGTCGCCCGAGCGCAGTATCTCGGGCACATCCAGGCCCCGGAACTCGGCAGGACGGGTGTAGTGGGGGTACTCGAGCAGGCCCTGCGAAAAGGACTCCTCCACCGTCGACTCCTCATTGCCCAACACCCCCGGCAACAGGCGGCTGACGACCTCGATCAGCACCAGAGCCGCCGACTCTCCACCGGCCAGCACGTAGTCGCCGATCGACACTTCATCGGTGGCCAGGCTTCGCACACGCTCGTCCACGCCCTCGTAGCGCCCGCACATGAGCAGCAGCCTCGACTCTTCGGCCAGTTCCCATGCATAGGCCTGAGTCAGCACCCGGCCCGTCGGGCAGAACAGCACGGTGCGAACCGGCTCGTCCCCACGTATGGACTCAACCGCCTCGAACCAGGGTTCGGGCTTCATTACCATGCCCGCCCCACCGCCATAGGGCTCATCATCCACCGTGCGGTGGCGGTCGTGGGTGTGGTCGCGCAGGTCGTGGAATGCGACGTCCAACAGTCCTCGCTCGCCGGCTCTTCCCAGGAGGCTCGCCCTCAACGGGGAGTCGAAGAACTCGGGGAATATGGTCACTACGTCGATACGCACGCCTAGCCCTCCTCAGCATCAGAAGGGTTGAACAGGCCCGGTATGGCGCGCACGACCACCCGGCCCTTCTCGAGGTCCACCTCGGAGATCAGCTCCGGGACCGAGGGCACCATCACTTCATCCCCCCCAATCGTGCGAACGACCAGCATCGTGCTGGCCGGGTAGTCCAGGACCTCGCTCACTCGGCCCAGAGTCTCACCGGCCTGGCCGACGACCTCCAACCCGACGAGCTGAAAGTCCCAGAACTCCCCTTCCGCAAGCGCGCGCGCGGTCTCGAGAGGAACCAACAGATCCGTCCCCTGGATCGCCTGCGCCGCCTCACGGCTGGCCACTCCCTCAAAGCAGACGAGCAGCCACTCACGGCCGGTGCGGCAGGCAGACACCTCCAGCTCGCGCATTTCCCCCGCTTCAGGATTGCCGGCGAGCAGACGGCTGCCCGGCGCGAAGCGAGTGGGCTCGTCGGAGAGAACCTCCACCCGCACCTCGCCATGGATGCCATGGGGCTTTCCCACCCGCCCAACGACCAGGTGAGTGGGAATGCCTACTCCACGATCTCCACGCTGGTCCGGTGTCCCGCCAGAGTGCCGGCGACCTTGGCCATGGTCCGCAGCGCCCGGGCGGTCCGCCCGTGCCTGCCGATCACCTTGCCCACGTCCTCCGGGTGAACCCGCAACTCGTAGACCATTCGCCGGCTCTCGGGAACGCATGCCACCCGCACCTCTTCTGGATGCTCGACGATCGCCCGGGCGCAGTACTCGATCACTTCGAGCACCCTGTCGCCCGAGCCTTCGGAAAGCTCCTCGTCCGCTTCGCCGGCGAGCGCGCCGGCCACTTGGGCGTTTGGATCGACCTGGACAGCCTCGACACCCGGGGCCGTCTCTACCGCCTCAGGATCCTGGCTCGTCGGTTCGACCGCCTCAGGATCCTGGCTCGTCGGTTCGACCAACCCCGAGTCCGGGGCGTCCGGCCGATCTTCCGGTGTCACTTCTCGGCCTTCTTCCCCGGATTCTTGGCCTTGGCCTTGTCCTTGTCCTTGGCCTTGGCCGCGGGGGCCGGCCGGGAAGCCTCGAACTTCTCCCAGATCCCGGCGATCTTCAGCAGGACCTGCACCTGAGCCGAGGGCTTCGCCCCGACGGACAGCCAGTACAGCGCCCGCGCCTCATCGATCTTTACGAGAGACGGTTCCTCTCTCGGCTGGTAGACCCCGATGGTCTCGATGAACCGCCCGTCGCGGGGAGAGCGGCTATCGGCCACGGTCACCCGGTAGGTCGGAGCCTTCTTGGCCCCCCCACGCATCAGCCTGATTCGAACTGCCATTTCCTTGCCCCTTCTCTTCCGGCCGGCGGCCCGCCCCCGGTCCTGGGGTCTGCCTCTCCGGCCCTGGGCCCCAAAGGGCCCGACCGTCCCCGGCTTTGCGCCGGGGCGCCCGCGGCTGCGGGCTATCCCGTTCCCCTAGAACGGAAGCTGCAACGGGCCCCGGCGCCCTTTGGCGCCGGCCCCGAGAGTCTTGAGCAGCTTGCGCGCGCCCTCGAACTGCCGCAAGAGCTGGTTCACCTCTTGGGTCGTGGTTCCCGACCCTCGAGCGATGCGCGCACGCCGCGAGCCGCTGATGATACGCGGATCCCGGCGCTCGTGCGGAGTCATGGAGCAGATGATGGCCTCCACACGCGCCATCTCGGTGTCGTCGACCTGAAGATCCTTGAGCTTGCCCACCCCAGGGAGCATCCCGAGGATCTGGGACAGAGGCCCCATCTTCTTCATCTGGCGAAGCTGCGATAGGAAGTCCTCGAGGGTGAAGCTGGCCTTGATCAGCTTCTCCTGCATCTTGGCCGCCTCGGCGGCGTCCATCGTCGCCTCGGCCTTCTCGATCAGAGTGAGCACGTCACCCATGCCGAGGATGCGGGAGGCCATCCGATCGGGATGGAAGACCTCGAAATCGGCGAGCTTCTCCCCCACGCCGGCGAACTTCACCGGTTTGCCCGAGACGCTCGCCACGGACAGAGCCGCACCGCCGCGCGCATCGCCGTCCAGCTTGGACAGAACGATCCCCGAGAAGTCGACTTCCTTGGCGAAGGCCACCGCCACGTTGACCGCGTCCTGACCGGTCATGGAATCCACGACCAGCAAGATTTCGTGCGGATGCGTGCGCTCCTTGATCGCGCGGGCCTGCGCCATCATCTCCGGGTCGATGTGCAAACGCCCGGCAGTGTCCAGGATCACCACGTCCCGGCCCTGACGATCCACTTCGCGCACGGCAGCCTCGGCCACCACCACGGGGTCCCCCTGACCCGTTCCCGGCTCCGGCGCGAAAACGGGAACACCGGCTTGCTCGCCCAGGATCTTGAGCTGCTGCACCGCGGCGGGTCGCTGAAGGTCGCAGGCCGCCAGCAGCGGGTGGTGACCCGTTGCCTTCAAATGGTGAGCCAGCTTGGCCGCGATAGTCGTCTTACCCGAACCCTGCAGTCCGGCAACCATCACAACCGTTGGGGGCTTGGGCGCGAAGATCAGCTTGGATTGCGCGTGGCCGAGGATGCCGATCAGCTCCTCGTTGACGATCTTGACCACCTGCTGAGCCGGCGTGAGGCTGGTCCGCACCTCTTCCCCGATGGAGCGCTCGCGCACGGCGGCCACGAAGTCCTTGACCACCTTGAAGTTGACGTCGGCTTCCAGCAACGCCAGGCGAATCTCGCGCATTGCGGCATCAACGTCCGCCTCAGTCAGGCGGCCGTGGCGGCGAAGCGACTTGAACACGCTCTCGAAGCGAGCGGAGAGATTGTCGAACACTGAGTGTTCCTAGGGGATGCGCGGTCCGAGCCCGCCTACCGTACGGATCGCTCCCAAACCATGTCAACCCAACCCGTTACCAAGCCATGACCCTGGCGGGGCGGGTCCTACCTATCCTGCCTATCCTGCCGCCCGCAATCTCACGACGAATCTCGCGCCGGTCGGCTGATCCGCTTCGTAGCTGATCCGCCCCCCAAGGACATCGGTCAGCCGTTTGGCGACCGCCAAGCCCAGCCCCGATCCCGGGATGCCCCGGGCGTTGTCCCCCCGGATGAACGTCTGGAAGAGGTGAGGAATGAGATTCTCCGGGACCCCGGGTCCGTCATCACGGACCGCCAGGATCACGCAATCGCTCTCCCGTATGGCCTCCAGACATATCTTCTGTCCCCCGTAGCGATAGGCGTTGACCAGCAAATTGGCCAGGATTTGCTCCAAGCGCGCGGCGTCGGCTATGACCACCGCTCCGTCACCCAAGCGCACCTCTAAGGACTTGCCCGCCGGTGCGGGAAACGACTCAGCCACCCGGCCCATGCATTCCGCGACCGGGAAGGCCGCGAAGTTCAACTCCAGGCGACCCATCTCCACCTGGGAGATATCGAGGAGGTTCTGGACCAAGACGCGAACGCGCTCGCCCTGGCGCTCCAGAGCCGCCAGGCTCTCCTCGATCTGCTCCTCGGTCAGCCTACTCCAGTGTTTGGCGAGGGTGGCGGCGACACCGGCGATCACCGTCAGGGGAGTGCGCAATTGGTGAGTCGCGTCGGCGATGAACTCGCGCTCGCGGGCAAAGAGCTGGCAGCGCTCCAGCGCCAGGTCGGCAAGGCCGGCGAGCATTCGCAGCAGGCGAAGCTCCTCGTCCCCGAACAGGGGTGCGAAAGGGCTGGTCCAGACCAGCAGGGCTCCGGACCGCACCGCCAACCGCATCGGCACGGGAGCACCGGCGGGGACCGTCAGTTGGTCACCCTCCCCCACTGATGCCGAGGACATCTCCGACGCCAACTCGAGGGTGAGCCCATGAGCGCCGATCAGCTTGCCTCGCTGATCCATCAGGGCCACCGCCCGGCCGCCCGAGATGCCGGCAACCGCAGGCAGCAACCGTGCAGTAACCTCGCTCGCCGTGGTCGCCGAGATCAAATCGCCCAGAGCGGCCTGCATGGCGTCGTACTCAGGACGCCGCCAGGCTTCGCGTATGAACCTTGGAGGAGAGAACGCAAGGGCAAACAGAGCTGCGCCCAGGATCGTCAATGTCTCGATCCAGAACGTGGTTGTGTCGGATCGAACCCCCGATGTGCCCAGGCTGACCACAAGCGCCAAGTTCAACTCGATCGCGGAGATGCCCAGCAACCGCATCCGGCGTTGGGCAACTCCGGGTTCTCTCTGACCTCCGGCCAGGAAACCCACCGCGACTGCCACCAGCAGGACGGTCCACTGCACGGCCCAGGAGCTGATGAACAGAACCCGCCATCCCGAGAAAACTGTGGTTCTCGCTCCCACCCCCGGGACTAGGAAAGCCTCACCGGCGACAAGGACCGTGATCGACGCCCCTGTCCACTCCAGCCATCTACGCTGGGGGCGAAGGGCTGCCATGAACCGAAAGAGCAGGTAGGGGGCAATGACCATCAAGGCCACGTCCACCTTCAGCGTCCAGGAGGCGGCACTCCCCTCCGGCAACCGCCGGACGACCACGTTGAGCACTTGGGCCGCAGCCGCCGCGGCGAAAGCAGACGCAACCCAACCCGCCGGCACTCCGCCGTGTCTGCGCCACAGCCGCAGTCCGATGACCGCCAGGCCGACGAAAGCCAGGGCTTCCAGGTACAGGGCGATCTCAGCGGCCAGATGCAATCCCGACTCCCCCACTTGCTGCTTCGCCGGCGGTCACGACACCCGAGTGGACGGCCCACCCCACGCAAGCCAGTTTGACCTCTGAGCGGACATCACGCCAGAGCCGTGCAGACGGCCGATCCCTCCTGATGCCCACACTCGACGGAAGGGTTCCGCACCTCCTCGTTCCGACAACCTACGCGTCTTGAGACCGCGAGCGCCATCCGTGGATTCCTTTGGTGGTCTCGAGTGAACGGTGCGCGAACCGGCGCTCGCTGCCCGCGCACCCCCTGTCGGTCTCTCGAAGGCCGCCGTGGCCTATAGGAGCTTGCCGAACTCCTCGGAGGAAAGGCCCGCCTGTCGCAGGATCGACCAGAGAGTGCCCCGCGCCAGCTCGTCGTGGGCCGGAACGATCGCGATTCTCCCGTCGGGATGCCGGAGCTTGACGTGGCTGCCGCGTTGGCTGACTTGCCTGAAACCCGCTCTCACAAGCGCCTTGACGGTCTGCGCGCCCGATACGACAGGAAGGGCAGGGCTCACGCCGAGAGCTCGACGCTCGCGATGATTGGAGGCTCGATGGCCTCAGGGAGGGAAGCGTCCTCGAAGTAGAGCTCGAGGGCCTCCTTGAGGTTTGCCAGCGCTTCCTCGACGGTGCTGCCCTGGCTGGCCACCTCCACCTCGAGGGACCGGGCGACGTACCAGGGCGGTTCGTGGGTGACCACGGCAGTGAATCGCATGCTGCAAGTCTACGGCACGGTTCGCCCTCCGTCAGGTTGAATTCCTCAAGCGAGCACGTCACGGACGGTGGTGGGCGCTACAGGACTCGAACCTGTGACCCCTTCCTTGTAAGGGAAGTGCTCTCGCCACTGAGCCAAGCGCCCTTGCCTGAATCCTCTTGCCGGCCGCACGAGGATAGGGGCGCCCGCAAACAAGTGTCAATGAGTCGGCAGGCTAGGGATAGCGTCACCTCTGAGCCAGCAGAGCACCTGACCCGAGATCCCACACCGAAAGGCGAAGGGCTCGTAGTGTCTTCTTGAGGACCAACCCAAGGAAGCGACCACGTGCCCGAGCTCACGATAGCGGTTTCGGCGTCCTAGCTCGCACCGGCCCTGCGAGTCCGGATGGCGAGCATCGCCGCGATCCCGATCATCACGAGGGTAAGCGGGGGCGCCGAGCCCGCGCCCGTAGCCGGCAGCGCCGTTCGCTTGCCGAGAACGCTCGACGGGGAAGGGGTGGCTTTCGTCCCGGCAGCGGTCGGTGCGCATGTGGTCGGAGCCGGACTGCCGGCGAAGCGGTCGTTCGCATATGCCAGCGCGCGGGGGATGAACCCTAGGATCGCCGCTTCAGTATGGTCGCCGAGCGGTCCCTGGTACTCAATCGGATCTCGGTAGTAGTCGAGCTGAGTTCCGCCCTCGCAGTAGCGCGCGGCGAGCTTGTCCGAGTCGCTCAGTGAGATCAGTTCGTCGTGCTGAGACACATAGAGAAACGTCGGCATGATCGGGGCCGAGCTACCGAGTGCGTTGGCGGCGATCTCACGCGCGATGCGGGGCACGCCAAGTGGATCAGGGACCGTGGTCCAGTCCGCGATATGGTCCTGCCCGGATACGACCGGCGTGACACAGCCGGGTCCCTTCTCCATGCGAGCAGCGACGCTCCGGCCATAGTCATTGAGTAGCGAGGACCAACCAAGCGACGGGTAGGCGCGCTCCAGCGCGATCATCGCTCCCATCACCACACCCGAGCCCTCTCTCCCGTCGAAGTAGCGAAACGTCTCATCGTCGCCGGCCGGCGTCCCTCCGGCGGCCGCCCCAACAATCTTCAGTTCCGGCGCGTAGGTGTGCTGGAGTTCGGCGGCGGCCATCGTCTCGTGACCACCTCCGGAGTACCCGATCAGAACGACCGGGGTGCGCACACCGTCGAGTTGCGCGGCCGGGAACCGTTCGGCGGCTCGGATCGAGTCGAGGATGGCGAAGGCCTCCATGCGCGTTACTAGAAACTCTGATTGCGGGCCGTAGGGATCGGGGATCAACAGCGTGCGTCCCGCGGCAATCTGAGTGGGCGCCGCTGCGGTGAACTCCGCCAGCATGTCGGCGTTATCCTGCTCGCCGACCTGCAACTGATACGAGGGGGCGCAGTTCGTCGTGAGGCTGTCCTCGGCGTCCTGGAGCGAGACCAGTTCGCGCCCGCCACTCAGCTTGGGGGCGATCGGCACAAGGAGCGTCGTCACGTTGGCGATCGGTCGGCTCTCGGGGTCGTTGGTCCGATACAGGAGCTGGTAGGACTTGGCGCCGAGCACCGACGTCGGCAGCGGCCCGAGCGAGGTCTCGACTTCCCGCGAGCGAATGATCGCTCCGGGAGCGTAGGACGCCAGCGAAGCCGGTGGCCGGTAGAACGGATCGGCGTCCGGCATCAAGGGAGCCGCTTCAGCCGCGCCCGACAGCACCATCACCATCAGCGCCAACACAAGCCCGGCGATGAGCGCCTTGGCGCCGATGACCGCAAGGAAGCCTCTCTTCATCGCGCCACATCCTCTCGGGTCAGCCAGAGCGCGGGTCCGTACAGAGCGCATGGCTCCCGCGAGTCGATTCGGTCGCCTTGCCCACCGATGCACCCCCCTTCGCTCCCTTCTCTTGGCGGCGATTATGCACTCTCGGGTCCTCAGTTGTCGGCCGATCTGCCGTAGCGCTCCCCAATACCTCGGATGACGCATGAGCTTCCCCCGGCGAACGAGTCCGCGCGTGCTCTTGGACGGCCCCGCCGCCTGCGCCAGCCCTGCAACCGGCCCTACGTCACGACCAACGTGTAGGCGCGCTCACCCGTTTGCCCGGAGACGTTCGTGCCCAGACACCACGCGGCCACGGTGAACGCGTATCGTCCGGCGGCCCTGGGCGTTCCGCTGAGGGTCGCAGCGTTGTCGCCCCGTTGGTACGCCAGCGTCAGTCCCAAAGGCAGCTTCCCCTCGGCGACATAGATGGAGCCGACGGGAGTCTGGTTCTTGGAGACGACCAGGCTGACCTCGTAGGGTTGCCCAGCCTGGGCCGCTGGAAGTCGAGCAGGAGAGAACGCGAGCCTCGGTCGCGCATGGCACGCCGGAACCGATAGCCCCAGGACAACGATGACCACCATGAGTGTGTAGCGCCGCATCCGGGAAGCTCCTCGCAGGCGTGGTTCCCTCCGCGATCAGGCGGGCGGAGTGTTGGCAGGGGGATCCTTTGGATGGATGTTGAGGGCCACCGGACCGTCGATAGCGGCCTGGGACCCGTTGATCACAAGCCGGGCGTAGAGGTCGTACAGGTCCTTCTCCAATCCCCCGATGGTCAACTGCGCGGTCCATGAGGACCAGTCGCCGCCAGCGCTCGTGTCCACGGCCGCGACCCATGCCCCCTCGGCTGGTAGCTGACCGGCCGGCACGAGCTGGACCTGGACTTGCGGTCCCGTGGCGACCGTGCGCTTGACCACGATCGACACATGATCCGCGGGGCTCGTCTCGGCGCCGGCGACCGCGCGTGCGTAGACGGTGTGCCCACCATCGGCGAGGGCCGTCATGTCCAGCGTGGCCCCCCAGACTCCTTCCGCACCCAGGCTGGCGGGCACGGGTGAGGCGAAGTCGGCATCATCCAGGCTGACCTCCACCCTCTGGTCGCCACCCCCACCGGCGGCAAGAGGCAGGTCCACATAGCTGGCGGGGCTGTCCAACTCGGTCCAGGTGAGCGCCTGGCTGTTCTCCACGACGACGGTCAAGCTCACGTCGGCCAGTGACACACCGGCGTATTGATCCCCCACGGGGAAGGAGAAAGCAAAGGGCGTTGGACCGACCAGGCCGAGAGCGTTGACAACCGCCCCCGCAACGCGCTGGCTTCCTATCACCTGAGGCATGCCGGACTTCATGGTGGTCAGCTTCACGGTGATCTCGTGCAGCGGCGACGCACCATCGGTGTCCACGTACACGACGCCGCTGACCGGAGTCCCGCCCCCCAGGGTCATCGGGAGCGCGCCGGGCTCGGCCGGGTACTCGTCGGCGAACTCCACGACCCCCGCGCCAGCAAGGGGCTGGGCCAGGTTGGTGCAGCCATTCCCACCGTCAACGCCGTCTTCACGGCTCAGCCGCAGATTGTCGTTAGTTTCGCCGCACCCTTCCCGCCGAAGGAAGAACTTCTGGGGCTGCCCGACGGGTTCTCCGAAGCCGGCGACCCCGGTCACGGGCAAGGTCGGCGTCACGGACGGGTCGACGATGGTGCCGTCGGCCGGGCTGGCGATCGTGGCGCTGAGATCTCCCCCGCCGCCTCCCCCGCCGCCCGTCGTCGCGATCGTGAAGAAGCTGGCATGCGGCTCTTCGTAGCCGAAGTACCAGGTGGCCGTTGTATCCAGCGCAAGAGACAGGGTCAGGGTCTCGCCCACCGCGACCGGCTGCTCGGTGGTGAATTGGAACGGCAGGGCGGTCGCTCCTTCCTCGGTGAGCAAGATGTCTCCGACTCCGGCGCCAAGGACCATCTCGGAACTGCCCTGGCCCACGAGGCGACCGCCGGCCATAAGGGTGGCAGTCATGGTCAGCGGGGCCGGCGCGTCGGTCGCGACGTAGACCACACCGTCCACCTCGGTTCCCGAGGGAACGGTAACGGCCGAGGGCTGCGTGGAGGAGAACGACTCGACGTCCATGCCCACAAGACCCCCGGCGCCCGCGGCCCCGCACAAGTCGTCGTCGCCGGTCGAATTGGCCAGGTCCATGAACGGGCCCGGGGTGGCTCCATCGACGCACCCGCCCAGGTGATGCAGCCAGTAGGTCACGCCTGTCCCCTCGGCCTGCGCCTCGGCCGCTTCCGTCAGGGCGTTGGAGTAGAACGGCCCGAACGTCGCTTCGAGCATTCGGAGTGCGCTCGAGACGGTTCTCACCGCGGAGGGGCTCACCCCGGCAAGGGGGTTGGCTCCGAGGCTCCCCATGGCGCCCTGCGGCGCGGCGGAGTTCGTGCCCCCGCCGTTCCAGTCGCCCCAAAGGGCGTCTCTCAACGACTCGTCGGCCGTGAAGAACTGGTCCTCGTTGGGCCGTTCCGGCAGGGAAGCCTGGCCCATCAGAACCTTGAGCGCCCGAGCGCCCGAGTCGGGCTCGACGATGCCGTATCCCTCCATCAAGTACTGGGCGGGGTTGCTCGGTGTCGTCGTGGGGTAGATGGCGAAGTCACTGTTCGTGTCGTGCTCGGCCGTCTTGAACACGGCTTCGGTGAGTTCCGCTCGCGTGAGAACCCCGTCGGACAGATAGGGACTCGATGCAACCGGCTTGCCGGTCGCGATGACTCCGTCGGTCAGGTTCCCAGGTGTGTGATCTCCGGCCAGGCCATCACCGAGCGCCTCGCGAACGGCGCCGAGCACGGTCCCGAACACCCCGGCCGAATACGGCGTGGCGGCCGACGTTCCACCGAAGTTCTGCGTGCCCGTCTCGCTATCGTATGCGGCGGCGGGTATGAGGCCGCTGCCCCACGAGGTGATGTCCACGGGCTTGCCCGTACCCACGATCGGCTTCCTCGAGGAGCGCTCCGCGGCCCCAACGCGCACGACCCACTCGGGGCCGAGCTCCTCAGACGCGTATGTCTGCTCGGTCACCACAAAAGCGTTCTCGACCCCGTTTCCGGCGGCGTAGAGACCCAACTGCCCGCGTTCGGCCGACGCCTTCGGCTGGGCGGCGTCCCAAAGCAGGCCGAAAGTGCCCACGTTCCCGATCTTCCCGTAGGAGTTCGACACGATGTCGATCCAGGGCTGACGGTAGGGCCAACCGGCGTCGCCATTGATGTCCTCGTTGAAGACAAGCAGGCAAGTTGGGCAGAACCCGAACGTGTTGCCGACGGCGACGCTCGTGGCGCCGGTGCCGTGGGAGTTGTCGTCGATTATGGGTCTGGTGTCGGCCACGAGCTGCTCGCCGGTATCGCCGTTATCGATGGCGCCGATGATCTTCGTGCCGGGTATCCAGAAGAGCTTGCCCAAGGGGATCTTGTCGTGATTCCAGAGACCCGCATCCTCCGCGGGCACGTATCCCTTACCCAGGGTCACGGGAAGAGCCGGGGTGTCGGCCGGGTAGCCGGGGATGTACTCGCTCGGGTGGCGGGTGAAGTTCTGAGTCAGTTCCAGAACGCGAGGGTCGGGGTAGGTCGCCGCCGAGTACTCCCGATGGTAGGGGTTGACCCCGGAGTCCGTCACGCCAATGACCACCAGGGGCGTGAATCCCGCGGTCGAACCCGGCTCCACCACCCGCACGGCAGTGGTCTCCCTCGCCTCGTAGCCCGCCGCGTCCGTCGCTTTGAAAGTCACGAAGTAGCTGCCCACCGGGAAGTGGGTTTCGGCCTGAGTCCCGGGAGTCTCGAAGACCCCATCGGAATCCAGGTCCCACGCTCCGGCAACAGGTGCCGTTCCACCATTCACGGACGCGGACAAGCGCTGAGCCTGGCCGACCTCGTAGCGGAACGGCCCTTCGGTACTCACAGCGGGAACGGGGTTGGTGGGCTTGCTCTTGGCGGTGACCGTCAGGTGGTAGGTGTCGCCCGTGCTGAGATACGCCTTGACCACCGCGGCCCAAGCCCCCGAAGCCGGATCCTTGATCGTCATGTGTTCCGGCATCCGACTCGATGCCCCGTCGGCATCCGCGTCGTGGGCGTCGGAGGGGTCATCCACATACATGTCGAAGTCGTTGACGCCTGCCAGCGGCGACTCATCCAGTGTGCCTTGCCCAACACCGGTGTAGGTCCCCCACTCCAGGTTGAGATCGAGCTGGAAGATCTCCTCGGAGACGGCGAATTCGAACCTCCGCGGAGGCAGGCCATCCGCCTCACCGCCGTTTCCGACCAATTCATCGGGAAGGGCGGCTCCCGTGCTCACCCGCTCATCGAGCAGCAAGAGATCCTGCACTTTGTACAGGAACAGCCGGACGGTGTCGGTCGCCACAACTCCCCTGGCGTCGGTGACCGACAACGAAACCGTGAGCGGGCCGGGATTCAGCCCGGAAGTATCCAGGGTGCTCGTCTGAGAGTCCGGCTGCGCGAAGCGGCTGCTCGAGCCCCCCACCGACCAGGAGAACTCGTAGCCGGCTCGGCCGCCGAAAGCCAGGCCCGACACGGTTGCCGTCTTTCCGATCTCCGCGTAGGACGAGTCACCGGCATCCGCGATAAGGGCCGGTGACGCCTGGGCCTGCCCCGACACGACCAGCGTGGCGCCCCTCACCTTGAGGGGCTTGCCCGACTCCCCCGCGGCAACCGTGTGGCCGTTCACGCCGGTGATCTTGACGGACAGCCCTCCCGCGCCCGCGGGCGCCGCCAGAAGTAGGACGGCGAGCAACCCGGCAATGCCGAGGCGCATCTGACGTCCAGCCATTCGAAGATGAGTAGATGCGGCCGACACAGCTGTTGAAGTGCTGGTTTTCATCCCCCGTCCTTCCGTTCGGCGCGACGAGTCCGCCTCGATGAGCGGCATGTACGCGGCTCTGGAATCCCCCCTGACCCGGCCAGACCGGCGTCTGGCATTCAGGCCAGACGCCAATGGAACTAGATGACAGGGCGCACGTCAAACGCGGCTAGGATACAGCTGGCTTTCTCGGGTGCCGCATGACTGCCCGTGACCGGCGCGCGCGAGTCGCGAACACCGCCCAGGCCGCCGACGCCACGAGGCCCAGACCAACGGGGGTTGTCGACCCACCCGTGGCGGGCAGCCGGCGCCCCGTCCCCCCAGCAACGACAGAAGGCGCCTGCCCGCCCGCCGTCTCCTTCGACGCCGCTTCCGAGCGCGTCGGGAGTCTGAGGTCCACCGAGTCGAGAACCGCGGTGGACGGCATGTTGTCCGGCCGCCACATCGGTGCGTCCGCGTTGGCCACGTCGAGCAGGAGCCTGTGCCCGGCCCCAAACGTGTAGTGGTTGCCCTGCAAGGCGATCGTCACGTCCATGGCCCCCGGGGAGCCCTGCCATCGGAAGACCCCGCGGTCGACCAGCACCAGAGACCCGTCGGGTGCTTCGTCCCAGATGCGGGCCGCGTAGATCGCATCGGTCCCCGCGACCGTGCCCGTCAGGTGCACACTGCCAAGTCCAAGCATCGTCATGCTCTCGGTGAGCGGGACCTCGAACCTCGCCGCCGAGCCGGGCACCGTCTCAGACGCCGTCGGCCCCACCACGCCACTCCCCAAGGCATAGGACAGTAGCGAATCCGAGGCGATGCCCCCGGGGTCCGGCACGTTCACCAGGACCGCCGGCCCCGCGAAGTGCTTCTCGATGACATCGGTGGACAGAGACTCCAGCGTGGGTCCCGATACCGCATGGTCGAACTCATACGGCTTGCCGGGGGCGCGCACCGCGACCGAGGTCACATCGAAAGCCGGACGCCTGCCCGATCCGACCAGCCAGTAGGCGAACCACCGCCTGGCCACATCAAACGTGTAGTCGACGGCCTCATCCGACATCACCCCTCTGGGATGGCCGAACTCGGACAACAGCATGGCAATGGGCCAATCCGGGTCGATACCTTTGAGCAGCCGGTGCATCCTGAGGCCTTCCTCCGGCGGGCAGATGTCGTCGTTCCAACCCTGGATGTTCAGGATGGGTATCCGCAGCGAAGGGTCGGTATGCAGCCGGGCGATCCAGTCCTTCTTGCGCGCGATCGAACGGTAGGCGAAGTTCTCGATGCCCTCCTTCACGATGGGGTCGTCCATCGTGTAGGGCTCTCCGGCCGTCAGCCGCGTCCACACCGTGGTGATCCAGTCTTCGTAGCGCATGTACGGCCGATCGGGACGCGTGCCCGTTACCGGCCCCCCTCCCCACAGCAGCCACATGATCGAGAGCTTCATCGCACCGATGGGAGACATGGCGTCGGGCCGCCCGTTGGGGATGAAGGCACTCAAGATGTCGGTGGCGGGAATCACCGGCACGATGGTCAGAACCTTGACTCGCCTACCTTTCGGGGTTGTCCAGACCGGCTTCTCCATGGCGAGCCAACTGATGATCCCGCCTTGCGAAGTGCCCCAGAGACCGACGCGCGAGGAGTCTATCGGGAGTCCGGAATCATCGACCACGTCGGATATCAGCGCCCTGAGGTCGGCGACCTCGTGGTCGGGATCCATGACGTGAACCCGCCCCCACGACTCCCCCCAACCCCGGACGGAGTAGCGCATCAACGCAATCCCGGCATCGGTGAACCGCCGATCCAGGTCGCGAGTCCAGGGGATGGCCGGGGTCCCGCCCACGACATCCTTGTTTGCACTCCATCCGTGGGTCCGCGCCAGGAGCGGCCAGGGCCCCCGACCGGACGGCAAGGAGAGACTGACGTCCAGCGCGACGCCGTCGGAGCCGGGAAGGAACCCGGTACAGATCGAGCCGGCGGAATCCTTGGAGCAGGCCAGGGGCGAGGTCGTGCCCATGGGCTCGGGCACTGCCGTCTGAGCCGTCGCCGCAACCGCGGGCGCGAGGACCAGAACCACAGCGACGAGAAGTGCCGCAGCGCGACGCATGCCTCCCCCCGAAAGCTCTCCAGCCGGCGGTCCTAGCCTTTCATCTCGCCGACCGGGCGATCATACCGCCGCGCCGTCCACGGAACGTTGCGACGCTCAAGGCTCACCAGGACGAGGCGACGACGAAGGACCACACCTCCGAGCCCGGGAGACCATGCCGCCCGTCCGTCCTCGGACGACCTCGAGACGCCCAACCGCAGAACATCAGGACTTCTAGCTGCGGGGCACGCCTCCGAGGCGCTCCACGATGCGCGAGGCCGTACGCGTGGCAAAAGCCATGATCGAGATCTGCGGGTTCACCCCGGTGCACGTCGGGAAGACGCTCCCGTCGGCCACGTACAGCCCGGGCACCTCGTGCGCCTCGCCCCAGGAATCCACCACACTGGTCTGCGGATCCGAGCCCATCCGCGCGGTGCCCATGGGGTGAAACGCCATGAGCTTGAACACCCCGGGTGAGAAGCGGGCTTCCCGCAGCGCCTGAAGATCCGCCTGTGACTTCACCGTCGGGAATCCGGGAAGGCCGGTCAGCACTTCCTTCGCCCCCGCGGCCAGGAAGATCTCCGCGATGATCCCCATGCCCTTGGCGGTGCGATCGGCGTCGTTGCGATTCAGCGAGTAGGAGATCAGCGGTCCGCCGATACCCCTGTGCACGGTGCCCTTGGAGGTGTCCGAGACCATCAGCCCGCACGAAGCGAGGTAGCGGTAGCGGGACAGGGCCTCCTTGTAGGCATGACCGACGCCCGGCATGATCCCCGAACTCACACCCGGGTAGCTGGATGTGACCTCGAGCATGATCTCGTCGCTCTCGGAAAACTCATCCACCATGAACGGCTGAAGCGTTCCGCGCCAGGGGAATACGGGCTCGTCGAAAACCGCCCCGATTCCCGCGGCCGGGTGCATGCGCAGGTTCTTGCCCACCTGGCCCGACCCCAGCGCGAGCCTGCTCTGCTTGAGCAGCAAGGGAGTCATCGGAGCGCCGGCCGCCGCGACCACTGCCCTGGCGTGGACGGTCAGCTTGGCCTGCGGCTTGCCCGACTCGTCCAGCAGCCTGGCGACCACGCCGGTCGCCTGGCCCACCTCCTCGACTATCTGCTCCACGCGGGTCCGGCAGTAGATTACGGCCCCGGCCGCCTCCGCCAGCGGCAAGTAGGAGATGTTGGTCGACTGCTTGGCGTCCGATGGACAGCCGTAGGCGCACTCGCCGCAGCCCCGGCAGCCGATGATCCCTCGTGGGATCGGCCCACAGGAGTACCCGAGAGCCTTGGCGCCCACCTCGAAGCGGAGCGCGTTCTCGCCCAGAAGGTGACGCGGCGCGGGCTCTACGTGGCAGATCTCTTCCACCCGGTCAAAGAACGGCTTCATCGAAGCCGGGTCCGCGCCCTGAACTCCGCACTCCTTCCCCCAGTTGTCGAGCACGCGGTCGGGAGTGCGGAAGCAGGTGCCCGAGTTCACGGTCGTGGTTCCCCCGACGGTCTTGCCCAGAGGAACAGCGATGATCGGACGGCCGGCGGCCGCAGTAGTGCCGTTGCCGCGATAGAAGCGCCGGAAGCGCTCCCAGACCGGGCCCTCGAAATCGTCGCGGGTGAAGTAGTCGCCTTCCTCTATCACAAGCACCGACAACCCGGCCTCGGCGCATTCCTTGGCCACCGTCGCACCACCGGCGCCGGAGCCCACGATCACCACGTCGCACTGCTCGACGCAGTCGCGGGAGACCTCGGGGTAGGAGCGAGGGTGCAGACGCGGCGCCGAACGCGGCGGGTCATCGACCATGCAGTGACGGCCGTCCACGCCGATCGCCTTGCCCACCTCGGGGATGGAGCAGTAGCTGTTGCCAATCATGTACTTCAGCAGCATCACCAGGGCCCGGGTGGTCAGCAGCGGGCTGTGCTCGGCAGCCGTGAGGAATTCGGTGCGCTCCCGGGAGGTCAAGCGGGTGAAGAAGTCGAAGTACCGCGACCCGAAGGGCGCCGCTTCCAGAGCCAGGATCGCGCCCTGGACCTCAGCCCGCGTCGTTGGCTCGCAGGCGGCCAAGTAGGCGTCAACCTTCGCGGCGAGGTCCACGTCCTTCGCCCCCGGGGCGATCGCCCCCCCCGGCGGCAGCAGGGTTTCGCAGATCGCCTCGAGTGCCCGAAACGCCCGCGGCAACAGGGCCCTGGAACCGTTAGCCTTTCCCATCCCGGATTCTCCTTCCCGTCCCCGCCGGCCGGCTCCGCATGCCCAGCCTCTTCCTGGTCGACAGTCCTCTGACGGTCTTGGTGACGTAGTGCTCCAGCACGCGATCCACCTCCAGGCGCGGATCGCGCCTGCCGAATAGCTCTCGCTCGATGAAGATGGCCAGCAGGAAGTTGGCGTACTCCCATCCCGCCACGTACGGGTCGTGCTCGATGAACTCCCCGCGCTCCATGCCGCGCGCGAAGAGCCCCGCCAGACCCGCGGTCCACACGTCCATGACCTGGGCGAGGATGACCTCCGCCTCGGCCTTGTCCATCTCGGACTGCACGATGAGGAAGCGCACGAAATCGCGGTTGGTGTGCATCAGCTCGAGCGAGGCGAGCCCAACGTCGTGCAACCCGCTTGCGGCATCTGCCTCTCCGGCCTTCTCGGCCAGTTCCCCGATCGCACTGATCAGGTCCCCGCGCTCGAGCAGCGCGTGGAAGAGGTCCTGCTTGGTCCGGAAGTAGTGGTGGATCAGGCCACGAGTGATGCCCAACTCCCCGGCGACGTGGTCAAGGTTGGTGGCTTCGACCCCGCGCCTGGAGAAGATCCGCAGGGCGGCATCGAGGATCTCGCCTCGGCGCGCATAGGCTTGCCGGGCGCGGGCCGTGGTCGGGCTGATGGCCATGCCGGGAGTCTATTATTGACTGACGCGCCAGTCAATCAACTTCTCGGGCAACGCAGAAAGAATCCCAGAAAATATCCCTCTTGACAGCCCCCTTGCGCTCACCTATCTTTTCGCTCGTCGGCGGCATCCATCCGCGAGGAAGGACCGGCCGAAAGGGACGGTGCAAGGCCCCTCGGGGTCGTGGGCTGATAGCGTCGCGGGTCTTCTTTCGGGGAGGCCACCCCTTCGGGGGTAGTGCACGTGAGAGCCAAGTGCCGGACCGAGGATGGGGTCCCGAGAAGGACCGAAGGCGGAAACGCCGGCGGCCTACTCGGGGCCCTTCCTTTTGCACGGCTATCTTGGGAAGCCCGGCCCGTGGACACCGCCGGTCACGCGCCAGCGCCCGTTCCGCTTCCACCGGGCGGAGTCCCCCGGCCCACCTGCTCCTCACGAGGCCCTTCAGGTCGGGGCCTTTGGCTACGCCGGTTGCCCTCCGACGGCCCGCCGCGCGCCGGCCACGTCGTCAACGCCGATGATGAGGTGCTTCTCGCCCGGCCGCTCTCCGGCCATGTACAGGGAGCGGATGTTCACCCCCGCATCCGCCAGTTGGCGCGCGTACGAAGCCAGCGCCCCCGGCTCATCGTCGAGGCTCACCAGTAGCACCTCGCGGCACTCCTGCACCTTGGCCTTGGCTTCCCTCAAAGCTTTGAGCGCGGTGTCCGGGTCGTCCACCACCACGTGGACCTGGCCCTTTCCCGAACGAGTGGTGACGGCGGCTGTTCTTATATCCACGCCCGCTCTGCCGAGCGTCTCGGCAAGTTGGGCGAGGGTGCCCGGTCGATCCTGGATGGAGACTACGATCTCGCACGACATGGTGAGCCTCCGGCGGCCGATGAGCCAGCAAGACAAACGTATGCGCACCGGAGGCGAACGGCAAGCCTTCCCTTGGGACCTCACCCATTCCGATCCCGGCATCCGCTGTCCGGCCAACCCAGCATCGCAAAGAGTCCGACACCGCGGCCATCGGGGTCGCCCGCGCAACCGTACGAGTTGGGAGGTCAGAAACCGCTCCGGTAGACTGGCTCCCGATCACCCCGAACGGAGGCCGGCCAATGCCCGACGTCGTCCAAGCGCACTCAGAGCGTGAGCAGCTCTCAGCACACCTACAGCGCTTCATCAGCGCCAAGTCCTTCGCACTGATCGGCGCATCCAACGATCAGGCCAAATGGGGCTTTCGGATACTCAGCAACCTGATCGGCGGCGGTTTCCAGGGGCGCGTGTACCCGGTCAACCGGAAGGAAACCGAGATCCTCGGCCACAAGGCATACCCGGACATCGCATCCCTTCCCGAGGTCCCCGACATAGCGCTCATCGCGCTGCCCGCCTCACAGGCGGTCCAGGCCCTCGATGAGATAGGCCGCTTTGGCGTTCGCTCGGTAGTGGTGATCACCGCCGGCTTCGCCGAGGCCGGCAATCGCCAGGGAGAAGAGGACCTCGTCGCGGTGTCCCGCAAGTGGGGAATGGCTCTGGTGGGCCCCAACTGCATGGGTTTCTTCTCCTCGCGCGCCAATATGCACGCTCTGATGTCCAACTGCCGCCCCAACCACGGCGGAGTCTCGTTCGTCTCCCAAAGCGGCAACGTCGGCACTGAGGCCATGCTGCGCAGCCACCTCCATGGAGTGGGTTTCTCGCTGATGTTCTCCATGGGCAACAGCGCGGTCCTCGACTCCGACGACTACCTGCACTTCCTGGCCGACGACCCCGGAACCCAGGTCATCGCCATGTACCTGGAAGGGGTGCGCCACGGCGAGGACTTCCTCGACGCCCTGAGATACGCCGCGCGCCGCAAGCCCGTGGTGGTGACCAAGGGCGGGCGTTCGGCTCCGGGCTTCCGGGCGGCCAGCTCTCACTCGGCGGCCCTGGCCACCCCAGAGGCGATCTTCTCCAGCCTGGTGAGGCAGGCAGGGGGGACACTGGCCGGAACGGTCGAGGAGATGATGGACGTCGCCACGGCCCTGGACCTCGCTCCCCTGCCACGCGGCTCTCGGGTGGGCATCCTGACGTGGGGTGGGGGCTGGGGTGTGCTCGCCGCCGACGCCTGCGCCGACAACGGCATGGAGGTCCCTCCTCTTTCCGACGCCACGCGCGCGGCGCTGGACCAACTGCTGCCTTCGTTCTGGAGCAAGGACAACCCCGTCGATCTGGTCGGCAGCCTGGATCACACGGCGCACATGAAGATCCTCAAGGTGATGGCCGAGGCTGAGGAGTTCGACGCGCTGATCGTCCTGGGACTACTAAGCTCGCCCGACCCCTATAACCCGAATCCAAACGATCTGATGGCCGCCGTGCATATGTACTGGGGGGCGGAGGTAACCGAGGAAATGGTCAGGCTTGCCAAGGAGTTGGGCAAGCCCATGATCGGTGTGACCATCTCCGGCGGAATGGCTCCTCCTCCGGAGGCCGAAGGCCGGCTTCCCGTCTACCCGACGCCCGACCGGGCCGTGAAAGCCGCCGCGCGTCTGGTCGACTACTCCCGCTACCTCGCCCGCAAGAGCGAGCCGCCCGCCGAGATCGCGGTTGACCGCGACAAGGTCGCGGCCCTGCTCGCCTCCGCGCCCTCCGGCACCAAGCTCTCCGAGAGGGAGTCGCTCGAGATTCTTGCCGCCTACGGTATTCCCACCGTGTCATGCGAGCTTGTCGACTCGGAGCAGCAGGCCATGGAGGCCGCGCGCCGCCTGGGATTCCCGGTGGTGCTCAAAGCCGGCGGGCGCGGTATCGCCCACAAGACCGAGCGTGGGCTGGTGGCTGCCGGTATCGCCGACGCGGGTGGGCTTTCCGCAGCCTGGGCTTCGATCAATTGCAGGCTCGGCCCGGGCGAGAAGGCCGAGGGCCTCATGATCCAGCCGATGCTGTCTTCCACCCGCGAGTTCACGCTCGGGGTGGTGCGTGACCCTGCCTTCGGCCCGTGCGTGATGTTCGGCATGGGCGGCATCTACGCGGAGGCATTGAAGGACGTCGCGTTCCGGCGGGCGCTTCTCAGTCTCGAGGACGCGCAGGACATGATGGACGAGGTCCGGGCGGGGGCCCTCCTGAGCGCGATGAGAGGCCAGCCCGCAGTGGATTGCGAAGCGCTGGCCTGGGCGTTGGTCAGGCTTGGGAAGCTGGCCCTGGACTTCCCGCAGATCGCGGAGTTGGACGTCAACCCCATCCTGGTGCCCGAAGGCCGCCCGGTTGCCGCCGACGCGCTGATCGTCATCGGCTAACCGGCGGCCGTCACCTAACCTCGCTTGAAGTCCGCGAACGATATCGTCTGGCCCGGTTGAGCGACGACGAACTCCTCGTCCCAAGGCCCGTTGATCATCTTCTCGATCAGAGCATGTGACCCGGGTATCTCCTCATAGCGCAGGTTGAACCTCTCGCCCGCCCTGCGCGCGAACTCGCGGTAGCGGTCCTGATCTCGCACCCCGGTGTCGATGTAGACCACCCGTGTGTAGTTGCCCAGCATCATCTCCACGATGGCGTCGGCCTTCTCCCGGCCGTAGTGCTCAACGAGGCGCTCGTACTCCTGGAAGGGGCTGTCACCGACCTCGATCCAGCCCTTGGTCAGGTAGTAGGTGCCGGGTTCAGTCCTGGACTGCGAGTCATAGCTGGCGCGCGAGCCGAGAAACAGCGCGATGCAGTCGTCCACCTTGGGTATGACCAGGGTGCAGTCCGTGGCCTTGAGCCCGACCGCAGCCATGGAGCACAGCCCGTATCCCAGAACGATCACGTCGGCTTCCCGCGAGGAGGAATCGATAGCCTCCTGTAGTTGCCGCCTGAGCTCGTCGGGAACCAGGTGCAGCCCGAAGTGGAACTCCTGGTGGGTCATCCCCGGCCGCATCAAGGGAAGCATCTCCTCGATGACCGTGGCACATGCGATGACCTTCACTCGTTGCCGGTCCATACGCGCTCCGTCAGGAGGTGCGCACGATCAGCACGTCACATGGAGCATTGTGGGCGACCTTGTCCGGCACGCTTCCCAGCAGGAAACGTGCGGCGCCCGTCATGCCCTTGTTGCCCACGACGATGAGATCCGCGTTCTCGGTCTGGGCCACTCCGATGAGGGCTTCCGCCGGTTCGCCCTCGACAACCCTCTTCTCGAACTTGGTCTCGCCGATCACGCCCGCGACATCCTTCAAGACCTGCGCGCCCCGCGCGGCCTCTCCCGCATAGACGACCAGCAGAGAGGCGCCCGTAGCCCCGGCCATCTCCGCCGCGGCCGTCAGCGCCCTGCCGGCGCGCTCCGAACCGTCGGTTCCGACCACTATCCTCCGGTAGGCAGGCAGATCATCCCCGGACGTTGTGTCTACGATCAACGCGCTGCATGGAGCGTGGTGGGCGACCTTGTCGGGTACGTTGCCGAGTGAGAACCGTCCCGCGCCGCCCAGGCCGCGGTTGCCGGTGACGATGAGGTCGACCCCTTCTTCCTCGGCCAGTTGGCAGATCCTGTCGGCGGGGTCCCCGACTTCCAGCATCGTCTCCAGGAGCACGCCCTTGCCTCCATAGTGGAGCTCGACGTTGAGGAGTATCCCCTCGCCCACCCTTCGCGCGGAGGCCTCGTGCGGACCGAAATGCGAGCCCTGGAGATCGGATGCGGAACACACACTGGTCACCGTCAGGCGAGCGCCGAGCCGACCGGCCAACTCGACCGCTCGCTTGACGGCCAGATCGGCTGAGGTCGAGCCATCGGTGCCGACGAGCAGACGACTGATCATCGCAATCCCCCTTGCCCTACTGGCCCTGAGCGTGCAGGAAGCCTATCCGACCGATTCCCCCTTCGGTAGCCCGCAGCCGAGCCCCCGGCCGGAGGGCCGTTCCGCGGGCAGCGGATAGCGGCCTTTCTCCGCTTCGCCCTGGGGCGTTCATCGTTCTACAACAGAATCCGGTTCCGCCGGCAATTGACGGCAGCCCCTCGCGACCTACCGGTCGTCGAAGACCATGATCGAGCCCGAATAGCAGGCGACCCATACCCTGTCGGTCCCCCGGTCGTAGGTGATTCCGATCGGGTGCTCGGCCGTCTCCACCGTCTGGAGAATCTGCAAGTCGGCGGCGCGCAGTTTCGTGACGGTCTTGGACTCGTGGTTGACGACATACAGGGACGCCCCGTCGGGGGCGATTGCCATGCTCCGAGGAGCCTGGCCGGTGGTCACCCGCCCCGTGACCCTCTCTGTCGAAAGGTCGATCTTCACGACCCGCCCGTCGCCGTTCGTCGTCGCGTACAGGTAGCGCCCGTGCGGGTCGAGCACGACGTGGCGCGGGCTGTTGCCGACGCCGCGGATCCAGCTCACGGTGAAGTCGGCCAGCGAGACCTTGGCGATGTCGTAGGAGCCCATCACAGCGACATAGGCGACGGTCGACCGGGCATCAACCGCGATGCCCCGCGGATAGGCCCCCAGCCGAACTCGCCGGATCTCACGCCCGGTGCCGACATCGGCCACGCTCAAGTCATATGAGCACCAGTTACTCGCCAGCACGTAGCGACCATCAGGTGTGACCGCCACGTACTTGGGCACCGACCCGACGGCAATAACCTGGTCGATCTCCATCGAGGCAAGGGCGATTCGGTAGAGGTAGCTCGAGTCGAAGCCGTCGGAAGGGAAGCACTTGTCGTCACCCGGATGGTCGAATCCCGGGCCGAACATCGCGTAGTTGGACACGTAGACGGATGAGCCATCGGCGCTGAAGGCCGCCTCCACCGGAGCGCCTCGAAACGTGCCCGGGTGCTCCGGATAACCGAAGTCGGATAGCCGAACCGTGTCGGGGATGGTGCTCACGAGGTTCCCATCGGCGTCATACACGGTCACCGTGTGCCGGTACATCATGTTCTGGGCGAAGACCAGACCCCGTCCGGAAGCGACCACCGACTTGGGAGAGATCGCCCCGCCGATCGTTCGCACCAGGCGCAGACTCCGGTCCGAGGAAAACACGGTCGGTGAGGGTGACGGCGTTGGAGTAGGAGTCGGCCTCGCGACAGCCATCCTCGCCGGTCGCCGGCGAGGCTCGCGGGCAGTGCCGCCCCCGCGGGGCTCCGCCGCACATCCAACAGCCGCACAGCAGAGGGCGACCACGCCGGCCACGGTGCGACCCAGCCTCATGGTCCTCCTTCGATGCGCGCTGCAGTGGGATGCCTGCGGCGGCGCGTCCGAGTCTACGGTCGGGTCACGGACGACTCAAACACCGACCGGTCCGCCCTTGCCCGGTTGGCCTCCGGCAGGGTCGGCTGAGGACGCCTACCTGGGCTGCCTCGCCGCTCTCGACACGACCCGGGCGGTCCACCGGTCCGTGATCCCGGGGGCGGCGGAAACCACTCGGGCGAGCAGTGGCGTGGAGCGTCCCGGGAACACGTAGCGCTTGCGGGTGGCGACGGCCCGGAGCATGGCGTCGGCGACAGCCTCCGGACTGAGAGGCTTGACGGTGCCGGACAGCGCGCGCGTCTCCGGAGGTTTCATGGGCTCCTCGGCGGCGAGCAGTGGCGTGTCGACATCGGGCGGGAACACGCACGCCACGTGGATGCCGTGAGGACGCAGCTCGCTTCGCAGAGTGTCGCAGAGCCCCCTGACGGCGAACTTGGTCGGTGCGTAGGCGGTGTAGCCGAACACCCCGAGGATTCCCGCGAATGACGAGATGGCGATGATGCTGCCCGTGTGGCGCGCCTTCATCGAAGGCACGACTGCCCGTATCGCCCAGAGCGTCCCGAAGTAGTTGACGCGCATCTGTCGCTCGAACTCGCCGTCCTCGATTTCCTCGAAGTATCCCGGGCCGGTGACGCCGGCGGATGTGACGAGCAGGTCACACGGGCCGCTCTGGCGTTCGCAGTCCGCGACCGCGGCCTGGAGCTCGCGCCGGTCTCCGACATCCGCCCCCAGCGCCAGAACCGGGTGGCGTCCGGGTGGGGGCTGCGACGCGAGGCGTCGAAGGTCGGCGTCCTCGAGGGCAATCACCGAGACCTTCGCGCCGAACGCGGCCAGGCGTCTGACAAGGGAGAGCCCGATCCCGCTCGATCCTCCGGTCACGATGGCGTGGCGATTGACGAAGTGCTTACTGAAGTCATGGGCCATGAGAGGCTCCGATCAGGGCAGTGCGCTGCGAACGTCTCGTTTCACTCGACCTCTGCATCAGGCGAAACGGGCGAACAAGAGCACGGCGAGCACGAGGACGGCGCCGACGATGAGAGCGTTCGGCACTCCTTCGCGATCACGGCGGAACATCCCCTCTCGGGCGAAGTAGGCCAGGTCGATGATTCCGAGGAACGTGAGCATGCCGGCGCTGACCAGGGCGAGCGAGTTGCCGACGCTTCGCTCGAGGACCTGGAGGACCGCGCCGGTCACCAGCAGGACCGCGAGCACGCTGTCCGTGAACACGAACGCTCGCTCGTGCTCGACATAGCCGGGCGGCAACCATGACTGAGTGTGGGGCTCGCGAAACCAGGTCACCCAGTAGAGGGCGACTATGACCGCCGCGAGCGCTTGCAGAGCGGCGAAGAACCACACCACAGCGTTGTCCGTCAACTGATCTTCACCTCCGCCGCCGATGCGGCCAGCCACTCCGGGATGCGGTCACGAGCGTAGACGTCGTCGATCCTCTCGGCGCTCTTGATGATCTCGGCCCGGTCGCCCTTCACGAGCACACTGGCCGGCCGAGGAAGAGCGTTGAAGTTCGACGCCGATGACTCCTGGTAGGCGCCGGCTTCGAGGATCGCGATCACGTCCCCCGGCACGACCTCGGGCAGATGCGCCGCCATCACGATCTGGTCCGCGTAGCAGGAGTGCCCAACGATGTCGGCCGTCAGCGTCAGCGGCTCCTCGGCCTTGTTCGCGACGATGAACGGATGGCGGTTGTGCTCGAGCACGCCTCCCGCGAGGAAGAAGTAGGTGGTGTCGGTGAGCACCCAGACGTACGGGAACGGTCGCGTCTGTCGCTTGACTACCTTCACCCGCGCAAGATGGATACCCGCATCGCCGTAGAGTCCCCGACCCGGTTCCGCCTGGAGGCGCACTCCGGTGGCGTCGACTCCCTCTCGTCGCAGCCCCTCCCGCAACGCGGTCGAGATCGTCCTGCCGTACTCCTCGATGGTCGGCGGGCGCTTCGGCTCCGCGTGCTCCGTGAGCAGCGGGAGCGCTCGTCCCAGGATCCCGTGGTAGGCGCGCTCGCCGAGCCCTCGGAGTCCGGCCAGAAGGGGATAGCCGAGTGCCATGAGAACGAACTCGGAGCGGGCAAGCTCCTTGTTCATGGGATCGCGGGGGCTGGCCATCCCGCCGCCGACATCAATCTCCAAGGGGCGCCATCCGTTCCACGCCCGGCAGAGCTCCCCGATCATGCGCGCGTAGCGATCCATCAAGCCGCGCCAGTACCAGAGGCTCGGATGATGTCGACCCGCGTGCAAGTGCAGCCCAACCAGCTCTACGTGCTCCATCCGCAAGACCCGCCGACCCATGTCGACCAGGTACTCGGGAGGGATCCCGGACTTGTAGATCTGGACGCCGACGTCGATGGGGACCGACATCTGCGAGAAGTCCGTCCGCCGCCAGAGATTGGGGACGGTGGGCTTCACGCGGAATCGGATCCGTGCTTTGGCGCCCACCTCGGCCGCGGCCTGCTCGATCAGGTCGATCTCGTGAACATCCTCGACCGTGATCCTGACGCCGGCCTGGATGCACGTCTTCAGGTAGTCGGGGCTCTTGCCGCCGCCGTTCACCGAGACGCGCTCCGGCTCGATGCCCGTTGCGAGGACTCCGGCGAGCTCTCCAGGGGAGTAAATGTCCGCGCCGGCTCCTTCCTGCGAGAGAATATGCCGGGTGGCGAGCATCGTGTTCGCCTTGAAGGCCGGCAGTATGTCCACCGGCCCATCCGGCCAGCCCGCCCGGAGGGCCTCACGGTAGCGTCGCAGGTTCTGACGCAACTGGGAGTCGGACATGACGAAGATCGGGGATCCGAACTGCTCCACAAGGTCCGTCGCATCTCGCTCTTCCGCGAACAGGCGCCCGTGGCGAACGGACAGGAAATCGGCGGTGGTGGACGCCGGATCCACAGCCGGCCTCCTGGGTCGTCGGCCCAAGTGCGTCTCCTGTTCGGGTGGCAGCGCTGCGCGCGCGTGCATCATGCCGGCATCGTTCGGCCGCATGATAGACGGTGGCGAACGGCAGGTCGAGGGTACTGAGGGGGAGTCCCCCACTAGGGCCGGACTTGCCCACGGAACTTGCCCCGTGGCAGGGGGCACTCGATTGAGCAGTGTAGGTTGATGTATGGGTTTGCCCTGTTCGCCAACGAGGAACTCGTCGCACCCCCCTTGCTCTGGTCTGAGTCACCCTCCACATGAGCGGCCAAGGCACATAATGAAAGCCCAAGACTTGGACCGGACTGAAGGCGGCATGCCAAAGGACGCCTCGAAACCTCGCGTAGCCCGCCCACTTCCACCGGTAGAGTGGATCGCTGCGGTGGAGGAGGCACAGGCCTGGCTGGCGGCCATCGTGGAGTCCTCTGACGACGCGATCATCGGAGTGACGCCGGACAAGATGGTTCTCACCTGGAACGCGGCAGCCGAACGGCTGTATGGCTACACCGCGCAGGAGATGATCGGCCGGTCGGTCGCGGTACTGGTGCCGCTCGATCGCCAGGACGAAGTCCCCCGGATCATGGAACTGATGCGACGAGGTGAGCGGACCGAGCACTTCAGGACAGTGCGCGTCCACAAGGACGGACGGCCTATCGACGTATCCATAACCGTCTCGCCCATCAGAGATCGCTCAGGCGGAGTGGTTGCCTCCTCGATCACGGCCCGGGACATCACCGAGCGCGTGCGGACGGAGAGGGCGCTGGAGGAAAGCGAGGAGCGATATCGCACGATTGTCGAGGCGGCCAACGAGGGTGTGTGGATGATCGACACGAACTCGAACACCACCTTCGCAAACACCAAGATGGCCGACATGCTCGGCTACACACCCGAGGAGATGGTCGGCGCTTCACTGTTTCGGTTCATGGACGATGCGGGGCGAGCCATCGCGGCTGAGGACTTGGAGCGCAGACGCCGGGGGATCGCCGAGCAGCACGAGTTCAAGTTCCTTCGCAAGGATGGCTCCGTGTTGTGGGCGCTGCTGGGCACCCAACCGCTGACTGACGCGGCGGGCGAGTATGCGGGGGCCCTGGCGATGGTCGCCGACATCACCCAACTCAAGCGGGCAGAGGAGGCGCGCCAACAAGCGCTCGAGCGCGAGCGCGAATCCGCGGACCGCCTTCGGGCACTCGATGAGACCAAGAACACGTTCCTTCGCGCCGTTTCCCACGACCTGCGAACACCCCTCACGGTCATTCTGGGCCTGGCGGAGACCCTGAAGCTGCACGGCGCTCGCCTCTCGCACGAGGACGCGGTGCGCATCACTGAGAGAATCGTGGCCAACGCCGGGCGCATGGAACGAATGATCAGCAACCTCCTGGACTTCGACCGCCTGTCTCATGGAGAGCTTGCGCCGGACCGACGCCCGGTCGACATCGGGTCCCTTGTGCGAGAGGCGGTTGCTGGGACTGATTCGGAGGGCCGGCCCATCCAAGTGGAGGTGGAAGAAGAAGCGCTGGTGACCTTCGTCGATCCCGCCCAGGTCGAACGGATCATCGATAACCTGCTTGGCAACGCGCTCCGGTACTCACCTCCCGAGACGTCCATCCGGATTCGGGTCTGTCGCCGCGACGGCGGGGTGCTCCTCGCTGTCGAAGACTCCGGTCCCGGCGTTCCGGACCACCTCAAGGAGGCAGTATTCGACCTCTTCCGGCACGGCGAGGACGTCCGCCCGAAGGGGGCCGGGATCGGTCTGTCCGTGGTGGCCCGGTTCGCGGAACTCCACGGAGGCCGTGCCTGGGTCGAAGACCGCCCCGGAGGCGGCGCATCGTTCCGAGTCCTCCTGCCCGAGGCTTGAGCCGCGACAGACTCCAGGATCTTCGGGTCCCCCAACTGCGCGGCGGCGTGGGCAGCAAATGCGGCGGCGCGCGCCTCGCTCAAGGCTATCTCACCACGCACCCAGGCACGCCCTGCTTCGACAGCCTTCCGAGGTCGGTTGCCTTTCGGGTACTTCTCCTCGAAACACGGGAGTACGTGCTCGGCGCAGTCTGTGGCCCAGAGCACCAACGACCCGTGGTCCCGCTTGTCCGGCCTCATTCCTCTTCCTCTTTCTTCTCCATCTGCCCTCTATGGGGTGTCGGCCAACGCCGGGCTGCGGCCCCCTCGCGACCCCCCACTCCGAGAAGGTGTCGGCGACGACGGAGCACCGGCGGCCTTCAAGGCCGCGACCAACGCTCGAAACGCCGACCAAGTCCCAAGCGAACGCCCAAGCGAACGCCCAAGCGGACGGCGCGAAGGCGTGGCGGTCAGGTGAAGGTCAGAGCCGCATACGGGATGGGGCCCCAAGCGTCCCACACGCGGGCTCCTCACAGGAGGCGCCGTTCGGGTCGATGGTGAACAGCAGAGGCGCCGATCGCGAAGCGGCAGAAGACCGCACAGGCCATGCCTTTGGCCTGCCGTTCTGTTTGTGGACCCAGCTTCCCATAATACGAACCTTTCTGAGGGGCTCGGCCTGGCCGCTCCGCCACTGCGTGTGGCCTGGACAGACGGCCGACGCGTCTAAGCGAACTGACTAGCGGCGTGGCCACACCCTCCTCCGGACTCTACTTGATCTGTACGCCCATGGTGCGTACACTCGGTGCCGGGACGACGTATGGAGGGAATCATGACACCGCGAAGCCCACACGCCCTGAAAGCCGAGCGCCTGCATCTGCGTGCCACCGAGGATCAGGCAGAAATGATCGAAAGAGCGGCAGAGGCAACCGCCAAGACCGTCAGCGCCTTCGTGCTCGACGCCGCCGGCCTTGAGGCTCAGCGTGTCCTCGCCGACCGTCGCCGCTTCATGCTGGATCCCGAGCAGTGGAAGCGCTTCGTGGAACTCCTGGACCGTCCGGCGACCCCCAAACCGCGCCTGCACCGGCTTGTTCGCCAGCCAGGCGCGCTCGACCAGACGTGAGTTCCGTCTCCGCGGTCGAGCCCCTGAACGACAGCCACAGAACGGACGCCTTCGATTGCGGCAAACCAGAACTGACCATCTGGCTTCGCCGACACGCCTTGAACAGCCAGCGGGCGGAGACCGCACGTACATATGTCGTGCACCGGGACCTCAGGGTGGTCGGCTACTACTCGCTTGCCGCCGGAAGCGTCGAGCACGCACGGGCACCGGCGCGTGCGGCCAAGGGCATCGCCCGGCACCCGATCCCAGTGATCCTTCTGGCCCGCCTGGCGGTGGACACCGCAGAGCAGGGCCGAGGGCTGGGAGCTGCACTGCTCAAGGACGCACTCATCCGAGTGGCCGGCGCGGCGGACGAGATCGGTGCTCGGGCGCTTTTGGTTCATGCCCAAGATGAGGAAGCGCGGTCCTTCTACGAGCGGTTCGACTTCGACCCCTCCCCCGCAGATCCCTTGCACCTTCTACTGCTGATGAAGGACCTCCGGAAGGCAATCGGCCGCTGAGGCCAAGAGCAGGAAGGGGCGGACGTCGTCCAGGCCGAGACGGCGCACTCCCTTCGTTGTTCCTGCTCGGTGGCCTGCGTGTTCCAAATTCGTGTTATGGCCTGTTGGGTGGGCCCGGCAGGGATCGAACCTGCGACCGGCGGATTATGAGTCCGCTGCTCTTACCAGCTGAGCTACGGGCCCGGCGAACGCATTATGCCTGCCCAGATGGCGTATGTGCCATCCCACAGCGAAGACTCCTGCCCCTCCAAGCTCTCGGCCGCGTCTGCGCCTTCTCGGGCACCTGCCATCGCACGAAAGGCCATCGAAGAAGCCGGACCTTGACATACCTGGGACAGCGGGCGCGATCTCCGGCCCCTTCCTCGCGGCGGACTGACTTTCCCTCCCCGCTGCTGCTTCCCTAGTGAAGTAGCCACGACGCCAAACGGCTTCCCGGCGTCAACATGACCGAGGGGGTCTCGGCGCTGCGCAGGTGGTGTCCAGGGTGCCTCTATTGCGTGTTGTCGCCGGACCTCAATTGCCAGGCCGTCACAGCGACGCCCGCCGCGAATGTCAGCACCAGCACCATCAGGCTGCCGATTGGCAGCCTCTCGACCCTCGGCCCCGCCACACCCGCGAACAGCGGCACGATCGACCAAGGGACCCACTTTCCCCACCCCGTCGCGCCGAAGACCATGCCCAGCACCAGCATGAAGATGGTGAAGCCCAGCGGTGCCAAGTAGCCTCGGCCGACGGTCGCGACCCAGGCCACGACCGGCACGAGCAGCCAGGCACCAAGCGCCGCAAGGAGTATGTCGGCAACCGACGTGACCGCGAGCGACGCGGAGAGGCCCGGAAGTCCCATGAGCAGGCAGACCACGAAGCCCTCGACGATGAGCCACACGGTCAGGATCCCGAACCACACGAGCACCACCGCAAGTTTCGCGACGGCGAACCAGTGCCGGCCGACCGGCAGCGCAAGCAGGTTCTTCGCGGTACCTTCAGAGTACTCGCGCCCGAAGACGTAGGCCGCAATCACCGAAACCAGGATCATCCCGCCAATCCCCGTCGTCTGCAGAAGAAGCTTGAAGAAGCTCGGCCAGTCGGCGGTGAAGCCCGCGAACTGCGTCTTCTGGCCCAACAGCCCGAGCTTCGCGGCGCGCTCAGGCTCTCTCACGATCCACATGAACAGCGCACCGACCAGCGGGATGATGGAGAGGGCGACCCAGGACAGCCATGTGATCAGACTGCGTCGCAGCTTCAAGAACTCGGTGGCCAGGACTCGCGCGAACATCAGGTCCGGCCCCCTGTCTGCCGCATGAAGTGCGCCTCGAGGTCCTCTTCTGTAAGACACAGACGCGTCAGATCGAGGCCATCCTCGACGAGAGCCCGTGCGATTGCCGCAGTGCGATCCAGGCCGTCGAGCACGCGAAGACTACCCTCCGCTGTGCGCTCCACCTGCTTCATCCCGAGGCGCTCAGCAAGCAGCGTCACGGCCCGGTCCGTGTTTGACACGACAATATCCAGGTACGTGCGGGACCGTGCGCGCAGTTCCTCATAGCCAAGATCCTCGATGAGCCGCCCGGCGTGCACGATACCGATGCGATCGGCAAGATGCGCCACTTCCGCGAGGATGTGGCTCGACAGGAAGACGGTGACGCCGTGCTCGTCGGCTAGACACCGCAAGAGATCGCGGACCTCGACGATACCGGCAGGGTCCAGCCCGTTGGCTGGCTCATCCAGCACCAGCACATCGGGACGATGCAGGAGCGCTCGGGCGAGCGCGAGCCGCTGCTTGTTGCCAAGTGAGAGATGTCCGGCGCGGCGGTCCGCGTACTCCTCGAGACGCATGAGCCCGATGGCCTCGGCGACGGCTTCGCGCGGCGCGCGGGTCAGGCGGCGCTGGATGTCGAGGTTCTCGCGCACGGTGAGGTTCGGGTAGGCGGTTGCCGTCTCGACCAGAGCGCCGACGCGTCCGAACACGATCTGTTCGCCTCGCACGACGCGGGTGCCCAGCATCGTGACCTCGCCGGCGGACGGCTGGATGAGGCCGAGCAGCATGCGGATGGTCGTCGTCTTGCCCGCGCCGTTTCGACCCAGGAAGGAGTAGATCTCACCGCGGTGAACGCTCAGATCGATCCCGTCCACGGCGCGCACATCCCCGTAGTGCTTGGCCAGGCCGTGAGTAGCGATCACGGTCTCAGCCGGCACGGCGCCTCTCCGCTACCCTCTTGCGGGTGGCCGGGACCGGCGTCGGCTTGGCGTGTCCGAGGGTGCGCAGCGCGCACTCCATCGCAGCCGCAGCAACGGCACGTTGACCGGCAAGATCGGTGAAACCACGCTCGAAAGCGTGCAGTCCGCCAAGGACAAACCAGGCCGCGACGCGCGGGTTGTCGGCGACGAAGACACCTTCCGCCACACCCTGCTTCACGATCTCCTCGACTAGAGGTGCGAGCCGAAGTGAGATCCGCTCGGCCATCTGGTCGTGAACTTCGCGGTTCTCAGGGCCGTGATAGGCGCCGGCGATTTCCCGTGCCGTCGGGTCCTCGGCAGTGACCAGCAGGGCGTCGCGCAGCACGAGCAACTTGGCGACGGCCCCCGCGCGGGCCGCGGCCACGGAACGCTCGATCGCACCGACCATTTCATCGCCTATGTGCTCGGCCACGGCGTTGACGATGTCAGCCTTGCTGTCGAAGTAAAGGTAGAAGGTCCCCTGCGCCACGCCGGCTGCCTTGACGATGTCGCTCACCGCGGCCTTGGCCACCCCCTTCTCCACGAAGATCTTCGCGGCTGCGGCAACCAGTTCGCCTCGTCGTGCTTCAGGATCTGTTCGTCGTTTGGTACTCACCGGCGCTCCACAAAGAGGGCTGACTGATCGTCAGTCAGCGTACTCGACCCCCCGGAGCCGGTCAAGAAGTCAGCCATCGACTCCCAGGGAGCGCGGGGGCGCAAAGCCCAGACCCGCTGCTGCCAGGCGAACTCAGGTACCAGCACGCGTGGGCTGCAGTCTGTAGGCGTCGAGAGGAAGCCGCCCGCTTTCGGCAAGTTGTTCGGAACAATTAGATGGCCTTGAACCGAACAACTCTCGTGATACTATCCAAGTCATGAAGAAGCCCGGGCGCCCCCGGCGAGACGAGGTCTACAAGCGGCTGGAGGCAGCCGTAGAAGAGCTTCGTCATCGGTTCGGGGGGCTCCCATCGCCGACAGAAGCCCCCGACATCTGGAAGGACATCTGGTTCCAGGAGGCTCACAACTCCACCGCGATCGAGGGCAACACCCTCGTGCTCAAGCAGGTCGCGGCGCTTCTTACAGAGGGACGAGCGGTGGGCAACAAGCAGCTCGGAGAGTATGTGGAGGTCCGCGGATACGCGGATGCTGCCCAATGGGTGTATGGACAGGCGATTGAACCCGATTCCCGGACCGGCGGCCATCTGCTGACCCTTGCGGAAATCAGGCACGTGCACCACATCGCGCTTCAGCCAGTCTGGGACGTCGCTCCCCACCCGGATGCCACTGAGCGCGAGAGGCCCGGCAGCTTCCGAGAGCACGACATCCAGCGCTTTCCGGGCGGGATGGCGCCGCCGCCATGGACCGACGTGCCGGCCTTGATGAAGGACTGGCTGGACGATGTGAGAACGCTGCGGAAGCGCACGGGCCAAGAAGTCGAGCGTGTGGCGGATCTGCATGCGCGGTTCGAGCGTATCCACCCCTTCCTCGACGGAAACGGAAGGGTGGGAAGGCTCGTCACGAACCTCGTCTTGATTCGAACCGGGTATCCGCCGGCCATCGTTCTCAAACGAGACCGAATCCGGTACCTGGCCGCGCTCCGCCGCGCAGACTCCGGTGACGCGGGCGCCCTCGGCGAGCTCCTCGCGCGCGCCATCATCGACAACCTCTACCGGTTCATTGTGCCTGCGGTGGCCGGCCCAGCGCGGCTGGTTCCACTCGCGGCGCTTGCCGACAAACGAGCCAGCTCAAACGCGCTGCGTGTGGCCGCGATCCGAGGCCGACTCCGCGCCCAGCGAGGCACCGACGGCCAGTGGAGGAGTTCGCGACGTTGGGTCGACGAGTACTTGAGAACGCGCTACAAGCGCGAGCCATAGCCTCCCTGGCCAAGAGCTCCTGCCTTGAGCAGCGGTGGGAAGGCGGACCGTTTGGGGGCCGCGCCAGGGCCGCATGAGAGCGTCGAACGCTGCAAACCAACGACAGTCCTCCAACCCAGAACGCCAGGCCAGAGGCCCTTTTCGATCGGAATCCCTACCCTCGCGAGTCACCCTGCCCAGATTATGAGTCCGCTGCTCTAACCAGCTGAGCTACGGGCCCGGCGATTCCACTATGCCTGCTCAGAGGGGGTGTGCGCCATTTCGGAACCCGGTCACCGTGTCCCCTTCCCATCCGCGTGGGCCGCATTTGGGCCGCGACAACTCGCCGCCCGCTTTTTCGAGGCGACTTGCTCGGAACCCCAGCGCCCCAACGGTTTCACGCAACCTGCCTCCCAGCACACCCGCCTCTAGGGTTCCGAGGTCCGATGCGCTTCCGGCGCGAGTCGGTCAGCTCCCGGCCAACCGCACGCGCTTGAGGGCCAAGTGGACCGCGAGCCTCTTGTCGGGCGAATCGAGGGAAGAGCCAAGCAACCCGCGGATCCAGCGGAGCCGGTAGCGGACCGTCTGCTCGTGCAGGTACAGACAGCGAGCTGCCTCGGCCACGCTGCCGTTGTTGTCCAGGAGCGCCTCCAGCGTCTCCTCGCACACCCCTCGCTTGGCTGGGGTCAGGTTCCGCAGGGGACCGAGCACTTCTTCCGCCAACTCCTCGGCAGACGCCGATCCGAGCAGAAAGCGCTCCAGCCATACGTCTTCGAAGCGGACACTCTCTCGCGTCTGCCGGATCGCCATGGCCAGCGCCTCTCGAGCTTCGCTGTAGCTCGCGCCGACCCCCAAGGGGCCCGCGTGTGGGCGTCCGATGCCGACGAGCGCCCCGGGTACGGGGCCTTGAAGATTGTCGGCCACTCCTCGTGCGTCCAACACCACCAGTACACGTCCCTCGGTGGGTGCTACCAGGACCGGCCCGGCTGCCGCGAAGATTCTCCTCATTCGCGACACCAGATCAGCGAGGGCGTCTAAGGGGTGGGAATCTTGTTCTCGGGGCTTTGCGAGCAGAGCCTGCCAGGTTCCTGCCATGGGTACGTCCAGTATTCGCGAGATCCGGCTTGCTTCCTCCAGGCGCGGCGGGCTGGCTATGAGGGCATCGATCAGTGCGCGCTCCGCATCTCCCAGGCGCTCGCCGCGCTGTTTCTCCGCCTCCAACATGCTGTGTGTCAGCGCGGTGCTCAGGTCGTTCAGATACTGGATGCCGACCGGTACCGCTTCCAACGGGAACCGGCGGTCCAGACGTCGGTGGAGCAGAGCGAGGCTGCCGAAACTCCGCCAGAAGACCTCAGCGGCGATCCGGTAGGCCTGAAGCGTTTCCTCGAGGGTGATCCCGGTCTCCGGGGGCGGGATCCCGATCGTGGCCAGTCGGTCGATCTCCTCGGCACTCGCGCGGCGGGACTCTCGCCATAGCTGCACTAACTTCAGGTAGGTGCGCGTGACCACTGCCTCGACACCCGTCCAGATCGGCGGACCCGCCCGGCGATAGCCGTCGATGTCTCGCGCTATCTCCTCCGTGGACTCTCGCGCAATCGAGGCCGCGAGCCCACAGAGCTCATCGAGGAAGTGTGTCCTGGCATCGTTCATCGTGTCTCTATAGTACCGTGGCCGGACTAAACGCGAATGCAACGCCGAGCTGGTTTCAACCTTGTAGCTTTCCCACAATCCCGGATCTATGAATTGCTAGCAGGGCGACAGAGGGCCGGCAGGCGGTGTCGGCGAATCTAACCAGGGATGGCCGCGGAGGCGTCCTCTTGAAGGGAGAAACGCGATGCGCGCACGAATGGCCGCCTGGCTCGGGGGTCCAGAGGTGCGAGGGAAAGGGCAGGCTGCGAGGCGAGTCCGTGTGAGCCAGCACAAGAGTCGACGAGGCGTTCCTCGCATCCCGCTCGTGCTCATGGCGGTTGCCGTCGCCTCGACGCTGGCCGTGTCAGCCGGCGCCGACTCGGGCGGGCCGCCGCCGGACCCCGCACCCGGTAGCACCGAATGGCAAGCGCGAGACACGCAGAACATGCTCGACGCGACAGGCCGTCTGCAAGATCAGTACACCAATCCGGCGTTCCACAAGGAGAACGCCTCCAACATCCCGGGGGCCTACGGTGAGAACCTCAGCCGCCAGCTTGCCGATCCCACTCGCCCGACCGTTTCGCTCGGGCAGTCGCTCCCGGGCGCCAGAACCGCGGATCCGTTCAGGATCGACTGGCAGGAGCAGGGTCGCGGGATCCGCTACGACTTCACGTTCCTCAACCGCTACGGCGCGAGACTTGCGGGGATCTTGTGGGCGCCGAACCCGGACGCCCCGAACCCCCTCACCGGCAAGCCGATGCATGCGCCCTATCCCGCAGTGGTTATCACGGATGGATCGATCCAGGCGTACCAGGAACTGTACTTCTGGGCGGCTCAAGGTCTCGCGGAGGCCGGCTATCTGGTGATGACGTTCGACCCACAAGGCCAGGGCGAGTCCGAGGTCTTCGGGCACGACTCGAAGGGCAACATCTGGTGCGACGGCCTCTCGTCCGAGACGCCCCCTCAGGCGCCGCCCTCCGGCGCCGAGCAGAACCCCTCGTGTCCCGGGTTCCCGTTCCAGCAGACGGCGAACTTCGTATATGGAACGGAAGATGCTCTGGGCTTCTTCTTCTCGACACGTAGCGCACCGTACCACTGGTACCGTCCTGACACGGGCACGCTTGCCTACAACCCCTGGGCGGCCCTGATCGACCGTGAGCACGTTGGGATCGCCGGTCACTCGCTGGGCGCCGGTGCGGTTTCGATCATTCAGGCCTACGACAGGCGTGTCCAGGCCGTCGTTGCGTGGGACAACTTGTCGACCGGGGAGCCTGCCTCCGATGGCGGCGGGGGCGCCCCCCCCAGCCTTGCCCCATGGAGCGTGACGTCACGCGTGCCGGCGCTGGGTATTACCGCCGACTATGGGTTCAACGTGCAGCAGACCTCCTCGCAGCCAGCGCCCAAGGACGGCGGATTCCAGAAGTGGAAGAAGGCCGGCATCGACACGATGGAAGTCTCGCTGGTTCACTCGACCCATCTCGACTTCAGCTACATACCGTTCATCTTGCCGGCGTCCAAGGACGGAGAGCGCGTCGCCTTCCACTACACCCTCGCCTGGTTCGACCGGTATCTCAAAGGGGTGACTGACCCGACTCAGCGTGCCGACGCCACGCGCCGGCTGACCGCGGGAGTCTTCGACGCGAGCGCCGACACCAGCGCTATCGGCGCCGGAGCCTGGGATGTGGCGACCAACAGCAACGTGCCCTACAAGATCGCGGGTGACCCCGTCTGGGAGCATCTGTCCTTCTACCAGCCAAGCGAGTACTGGCTGGACAAAGGCAAACTGGCCTGCACGGACATGCGTCGGGACACCTCATGTGCCGCGAGAGCGTCAAAGGCCCAGGGTTCCACCAGCGTTCTCGGCGCCAGGTCACGGGCGATGGTCGGGGTCCTGCCCGCCACCGGCCCCCGCCTGCCAGCCGGCCTGCCCCTCGGACTCCTTGCGCTCGGCCTCGCGGCGATTCTCAGGCGGTTCCTCGTGGGGCCGAAAGCCGTGGGGCTCCACCAGTAGAGCTGAGGGACAGCTCAGACTCGCATGGGGACATAGAAACCCGAAGCCACCACTGAGCTACGGGCCCGCAGGGCGCACTATCGCTCGTGAGCCAGCTTCTCTGCTATGCCACTCCCTCCGCGGCCCCACCCCGCACGGCCGCGCTGTGGCGACGGAAGCCCCCCTTTGGGTTCTCCCCTCGATTCTTGCTGGCATCAGAAGGCGGAGATAGCATGCGTTCGTCGTTCGTCGAGGCAAGGCTCGGATCCCGCCTGGCCTGAAACCGACCGGCAGTGATCAGCAGCGACACGGGAAGCGGCTTCATATGCCGACCTCCCGATCCGCATTGACCATGGAGTCCGAACAACGTGAACCCGCCCGGGCCATCCGCCGGAACGCGCCCCAAGGTCATCGTGGTGATGCCCGCATACAACGCCGCCAAGACGCTTCAGCGCACTCACGCAGAAATCCCGCCGGACGTGGTGGACGAGGTAATCCTCGTTGACGACGGCAGCAGCGACGAGACCGCGGAAGTCGCACGGAAGCTGCGGTTGCACGTGATTCGCCACCCCCACAACGTGGGCTACGGAGGCAACCAGCGTACGTGCTACATGGAGGCGCTTCGCCGCGGGGCGGACGTGGTGGTGATGCTTCACCCCGACGGGCAGTACGACCCTTCGGTCCTTGGGGATCTCGTAGCTCCCATCGCGGACGGGCAGGCCGACTTCGTGATCGGCTCTCGGATGAAGATCAAGGGGGGCGCTCGTCAGGGCGGCATGCCCCGGTACAAGTTCCTGGCCAACAAGTTCCTCACTTTCGTGGAGAACTTGGTTCTGGGCACCAGACTCTCCGAGTTCCACAGTGGCTACCGGGCTTTCAGTCGCCGTCTGCTCGAGACGGTGCCTTTCCTTCGCAACTCCAACGGCTTCGTGTTCGACCAGCAGATAGTCGCCCAGGCGGTGGCGTTCGGCTTCCGCATTCACGAGGTGCCGATCCGGACCCGCTACTTCCCTGAGGCTTCCTCAGCGAGCTTCGGCCAGAGCATGGTCTACGGGCTGGGGACTATCTGGACGATGTGGCGCTATCTGCTGCACCGGCTACGGCTCTGGCGCTCACCCCTGTTCTCGCCCTGATCCGCACGCCCGCGGCTTGACCGGCTTCCGGCCCTGCCGCCCCTTGCCGCCCCCGCCGCAACGCACACGCGGCCGGTTATCCATCGCCGCGAGGCTACACGGCAGACGACGTGGCGTATTCCTGCGGAGAGCCAACCGCCGGGCTCTTCTCGCTTGCCAGAGCCAGAGGCAAGAGAACCAGGAGCGGCGCGAGTATCCGCCAGAGGTCCTTGGGGTATAGAAGCGCCCACCAGTCCAGCAGAGTGAAAAGCGCGGCGAAAGCCAGGAACACCGTGCCCGCAAGGCTCGGGTGGCGCAACGCCCGCACCACCCCAAGCGCACTCAAGGCAAGCAGCGCGGCAAGCAAGGGAATCTGGCCGAAGGCCAACTGCATCTGGTCCGGAGAGCCGAAGGCGTGGTCGGCGGCCATCCGCAACGTGCGCAAGATCCCAACGAATGGAGGGGCGAGACTGAAGCCTCCCTGCAACGCGGTTCCCGGAATGCGAGTCCGCAGGTACTGACTCCACACGGCGGGAACGAAGAAGGGCAGCAGGTAGGGTAGCAAGCGGTGCATCGGCCAGGCATTCCGGCGCTGCCATAGGTGATAGACCAGCAGCGCCAGGGCAACCAACACGAAGATCTCCTTGGTGAGCGAGGCCCCCGCCAGCCACAGCGCCGATGCCACGGGTCGCCCGCGCCTGTAGGCCAAGAGCCCCCAAACGCAAAACGCCATCGCCAGTGCCTCGCTGGTGTCCAGCGCGACCGCCGCTATGAGACCTGGAGACAACCCATAGACAACGGCCCACCGCGCGCGGCGGCCCTCTGCTTCCAGGAACCGCGCGGCGCCATAGGTGCCCATGAGCACGGCCAGCAAGTTGACGACAATCATCGTCCAGGCGATCAGGCCCGGACGTCCGAGAGCCAGAATCCAGGACAGAAACGGATAGCCCGCATGCTGGTAGCGGTAGGCCGGGAGTTCAAGAATCCCGGGGACTTGTCCCCTGGCAAGCGGGTCGTGGGCCACAGCGTAGAAGAACGCCCCATCGTAGTGGGCCGGGGCATCGACCTCGACGGTGCCTTCTCTCCAGGTAGTTGCCAGCCTTGTCAGCGCCTCTCCCCGTCCCAGGCGAACCAGGGCAGTCGGCTCCCACCGCGCACGGGAAAGAATCCCCCCCCACGACGCAGAGGTTCACGACGAGCGCCAGCGCGGCGGCAACCAACGCCGCCAAGACCGACGACCGAGACTTCGCCTGGGATCTCATTGCCGGCATGTTACCTTCGCATGCGGTGGAAAGAGGGCTGCGCGGCCCCCCGGGGCCGGACTCGTCAGAAGGAGCTTCTGAAGCCTCCGACCTGGTTCCAGTGGTCCCCGGCGATGCGGTACTCCGCGACATAGTTCGCACCCACCCGAACGCCAGGGCCGAAGCGCAGCGGACACCACGTCTGCGGCGCGATGTTCAAGGACTGAAAAGCTGACCGGAAGGTCTTGTAGCCGAGGTCCGAGCCGGCTGCCAGGAGCGCGGCGTGCATGACCTCGCCCACCCCCCAGCCGACCAGGCCGATGTCGTCGGGTTGATCGTTGGGGTCGGTGTAGGTCTCCCGGTAGGCGGCCTTGTAGGTGTTGGCTGCGGGGTTGGACAGCGCAACCCAGGCGGAGAACGCCCTTGCGCCCTTCAGGGCTCCGTTCGCGTTGCCTACTTGGGCGACCGTGTTGAAGCCCCAAGAGATGGAGTTGCCGAACCACACCGGGTCGTAGGAGACCGCGTGGCTTTGCTGGGCGAGCTTGATGAGCGGGGTGGGCGCACCGTAGTACCAGACCACCTGGGCGTCGGCCTTCTCTAGATTGAGCACCGTCTGGGAGAAATCGTTGTCGTCCCCCTTTACCCTCTCCTCAGCCACGAGATGGATGCCCTTCTCGGCCAGCCGCGCCTTGAGGGCCTCGACCGCCGGGATCAGATCGGGCACGTCTTCGCGGACGTAGGCGTACTTCTTGCCCGCCAGGTCGCCGTTGGTCCAGTAGTCGGCGATGAGCTTCCCCTGCATCCGGTGGTCGACGCTGATAGTGAAGCTGTTGGTCTGGTCGGGCGCGGCGGCGGAGACCGAGGCCTCCACCAGGACATGCGGCATCCCCTTGTCGTTGAGGAACTTGGCGATGGGTCCCTCCACGCCCGCACGGTCGAAGACTACGAAGGTGAAGGCACCTTGGTTGATGCATTCGCGGGCCGCGGACAAACCCGTGTCCACCTTGGAGTCGGTGTTCCCGACCATGAGGGCGACATTGCGCCCATGGATCGTCCGGCCCTTGTCCTTGAGGTACTTCCAGTACAGGTTGGCGCCCTTGTCCCAACTGGTCGGGATCGGGGCAGCACCGGTCAAGGCCACCAGGTAGCAGAGCTTGATCTCAGTGTCGCTCACCCCCGGGTGGGGGCCCGGATCGATCTTGGCGCTGCCGGTCCCGGAGCCTCCGAAGCCGCTGGGGCGAGGGGTCGAGACCCGGCCGGAAGCCTCCGAGGACCCCCCACCGGTGCCGGGTGAGAGAGTCCCCTCGGCGCCAAAGGAAACCCCTTCCCCGACCCAGGTGGTTTCCCCCGGGGTCCCCTCGGCAGCGGCAACTCGTTGCTCACCTTGGTCGGCTCGCAGTTCCTGTTCGGCCGGCCACCGCGCGCCGCAAGCCGGTCCCAGCAACGTCAGTGCCGCCGCCGCGCTTGCCCACCGAAGGGGAAAACCGATCCCGCGACTCCGCGCCCCACCGCGCACCTCTTACCCCCCTCGCCCCGAGACAGCCCCAACGAACCCGGCCCGCTCGCCACCCGCCCCAGGTCGCTATCCGCGAACGCCGGCAATCAGCAGGTGTCGCTGCGCGACGCACGTAAGCTAGCACGTGGCTTTGCCCCCGTACATGAAGCGCCGCCCGGGGTCACCATGGCCTATCCGATGACACCGAAACCATCGCCGCTTGACAACAACCACACCCGGGATGTCTAGTCCCGAACACCATGTGCGACACGATGATTGTTGTCTCTCCCGAGCGGGTGCTCTTCGCCAAGAACTCGGATCGAGATGCCAACGAGGCGCAGTTGCTCGACTGGCAGCCTCGGGGCACACACGCGCCGGGAGCGACGCTGCGGTGTACCTGGATCGAGATCCCGCAGGTCCCGGAGACCAACGCGGTACTACTCAGCCGACCCTTCTGGATGTGGGGGGCCGAGATGGGCGCGAACGAGCACGGCGTGGTCATCGGCAACGAGGCCGTCTTCACCAACCAGCCGTATACCAAGACGGGTCTCACCGGGATGGATTTGCTTCGTCTCGCGCTCGAGCGCGCGGCTACGGCCAGCGCCGCCGTCGAGACGATCACCGACCTGCTCGCCCGGTTCGGGCAGGGTGGCGGGTGCGGGTTCGAACACCCTCGCTTCACCTACCACAACAGCTTCCTCATCGCGGACCCCCGAGAGGCGTACGTGCTGGAGACCGCGGGAAGGCTGTGGGCGGTCGAGCGAGTCACGCAGGGGGCCAGAAGCATCTCCAACGGCCTGACGATCCCCGGCTTTGCCGAACAGCACTCCGATTTCCTCAAGACAAAAGTCTCGGCCTGCAGGGCCAGACAGGCGCTCACCCAGCGCCGTGCCGAGGTGGCCAAGAGCGCCGGCGATCTGATGGCGATACTGCGTGACCACGGTGATGGAGGACCGCGCTACTCGTGGGTCAACGGAGCCCTGTCGGCTCCGTGCGTACACGCCGGAGGAATCGCCACCGGGTCGCAGTCGGTGGCTTCCTGGGTGGCCGATCTCACCCCAGCCGGCGTCCGTCACTGGGTGACCGGCACCTCAGCCCCGTGCACCGGCCTGTTCAAACCCGTGGAGGTTGGCCGCCCCCTGGACCTTGGCCCCGAGCCCACCGGCGTGGCCGATCCGGCGTCACTGTGGTGGCGGCACGAGCGACTGCACCGCCGGGCCCTGCGTGACCCGGAACGTCTGCTCCCGCTGTTCACCCCCGACCGCGACGCGATAGAACGGCGCTGGCTCGCCGATCCGCCGGAACCCCCGGAAGCCTTTCGCGTAGCCGACGGGTTGCTCGCCGAGTGGACGGACCGTTTGACACTCGTCCCCGATCGCCGCCCCTCCTACGTCCGCCGCTACTGGAAGGCCAGGAACCGCTCGGCGGGGATGATTCTCCTCTGAACCCGGGGCCCGGGTGACGCTCCGCCGAACTGGTGTTCCGGGTGTTCCGGTGCGAGAGCGCCGAGGTCAACGGCGTGCCAGTCCCGCAGGCCGAGTGCTACGCCGACAAGTACATTGGCCTGCACGTCACGCCGATCAATGGCGGAAAGAGCCACACCCAGACCGGCAATGAGTCCCGGGCCCACTCGGCCGCGCCCGGCCGCGGCGTTGAAGGCCGACCGCACCAACCCCGCCGCTCAGAACTTCGACAAGAGGGTGAAGGGGCGAGCAGCCGCGACCCGAGCGCAAGAACTCGGCGATCCGCCCGTTGTACACGGAAAGGTGGTTGCGGGATCCGGGATCCGACGACCAGCGAGAGCCAGGAAGAAGACGGTAAAATGAATGCCATCTTCCAGCCAGTTCCTCTTCACGAAAGGAAGACCAGCGTGCTCCATTCTCCGGGTATGAGACTCGTGCGCGGCATCACGGCCGTGGTGACCCTCCTCCTGGTACCGCTGCTTGTCATGACGACCTCTCCGGCCGCGGTTGCGGACCCTGCCTGGGCTCCGGCGGGGGCGGCCACCATCCATCCGGGCGTCCAGACGTTCAGCCTGCCGCCCGGCGGGAACCAGTGCACGGCCAACTTTATCTTCGCCGACGGCACCGAGGTCTATATCGGTCAAGCCGCTCACTGCTCGGGTACGGGCGGCAACACGGCCACCGACGGCTGCACCTCGCCGTCCCTGCCGCTCGGCAGCCAGGTGAAGGTCGAGGGTGCGTCCCGGCCGGGCGTGATGGTCTACAACTCCTGGCTCACCATGCAGGCGCTCAACGAAACGGACTCCGACACTTGCAGGTTCAACGATCTTGCCCTGGTCCGGGTCGATCCCGCCGACGTGGCCCGAGTGAATCCCTCGATCCCGTTCTGGGGCGGGCCCATGGGGCTGAACTCCGCCGGGACCACGCTCGGCCAGTTCGTCTACAGCTACGGCAACTCCGAGCTGAGGCTGGGAATCAGCCAGCTCAGCCCTAAGAAGGGAATCAGCCTCGGCGACGCCGGATCCGGATGGAGCCATAACGTCTCGACTGTGACGCCGGGAGTTCCGGGCGACTCGGGCAGCTGCTTCCTCGACACCGCCGGCAACGCCCTCGGCGTCGTGAGCACGCTCAACGTCGGCCTTCCCGGAGGGGTCTTCAACGGAATCGGCGACCTGTCCAGGGAGCTCGCCTACATGCACGCCCACACGTCGCTAACCGGCGTGCACCTCGTGCTGGGGGACGTGCCGTTCAACGGCAACCGACTGCCCGTCGGGTAGAGTTCCCTCCTGCCGCGGCTCTTGCCTGGATATCAGCCGGACAGGCGGCGCGAAGGTGCTGCTGATTGTGCCGGCCCGTTGAGAAGCGAGGTCGCACTGTGTTCCGCACCGTCTTCCCCTGGGCGGCCTAGCTGACGCCCTATTCTGACCAGCCGGCGCGGCGGGAGACTACGGCAATGAGCCACACGCTGGCCAGGATCAGGATGGGGTCAACAGCCCCAACCCGGAATCGCACGTAGGGCAGGTGAGCAGCCAACACCACAAGAGGAACGACCGCCGCCGCGAACAGGAACTTGCCGCACCGCCTGCCGCGCAAGGCAAGACCGCCGAGCCCACACAGACCCAGCACGACCAACGGGCCCGAAGTGAACCAGAGGACGGTCTTGCTCACGCCCGGGGTCAACTCCTCCCGGCTCACGCGACTTGGAGCGGGAGAGAGAATGGCAACGGTCTTGAGTACTGCCCGGCGCAGGAATCGTCCCGGAGCCGCTCGCACGTCCTTCACCATCAGCGACCGAAACCACTCGTCGCGCGCGGCTTCCGGCGCGGAGGCGAAATCGAACCCCTCGGAGGCGGCCCTGGCCTCGATACCCGGGAAGAACCGCCCATAGGTCGCGTACGTCTCGCTCCCCGGATAGAGGGGGTCGCTGTCGCTGTACACGTGCTTCAGATCCTTCGCGTCGGGCCGGTTCGCCGCCCATAGGGTGAACCCCTCGCTCGAAGTGACCGGCACGAAGCCCCCCAGCGCATGCGCGTTGCGCAGGGTCCAGGGCGCAAGCACGAGGAACGCCGCGAGAACCACGCTCCCGGCGATGACCAAGCGACGACCCAGCGGGCGTGCAAGGGCAATGACAACAACGCCCACCACGAAGGCGGCGAGCGCCGCCGGGCGGGCGAGAATGGCCAGGCCCCAGGCCGCTCCGCACAGCAACCCGGCCGACCACCTGGGGCGGTCCAGCGCAACAAGAGTCGCCCAAACACCGAGGACAAGGAGGGGGATCGCCAAGTTCTCTGAGAGTGCCTGGCTCGAGAAGTGCACAAAGGGCGGGTAGAGCGCCCCTGCCCACGCCGCCCCCAGCGCGGTCCAGATCGGTATCCGGAGCCGGCGGGCGGCGCCGAAGAAGAGCAGCGGCAGGGCGCCGCCGAGGAGCGCCTGGACCCCCTGGACACCCCGAATCCCGAGTCCCAGCTCTCGCAGCCCGGCCAGTAGCAAGACGTAGCCCGGTGGTCGCCAGGCCGTTGGTGTTCCCAGGTAGCTGAAGCCTCGACCGTGAGCGAGGTTGGTGGCGATCGCCCAGAAGCTGGTCTCATCGTCGGTGAGCCTTGGCCCGATCCCCCAGAAGGCGTAGGCAAGCCGCGCAGCGACGGCCGCGACCACCGCCCCGGCCAGGACCACCCGCCAGCTTCTTTCAGTCGAATCGACCAGACGTTTAACGGATGTCCCCAGTCTCCCTGGGTGAGCGCGCCGACCGCCCTGGTCGTGCTCGCCGCGGCCAAGACCCCAAGCCGGCCTCAAGGCTCTTGGCCGGTTGTACTCGACCCCAGACGTGGCAGGCGCCGACCGTGCCTCACCGGACGGCCCGTTCCCAGCAACTAACTAGCTCCCCAGTGCACGCCGCGAGGGAGAAGCGCTCCTCGACACGGCGGCGCGCCGCGGCTCCCATGCGGTCCAGCCTCTCCTCGACCGTAACAGCCACCTCTTCAAGCGCGCACGAGAGCGCGGCCGCGTCGGCGGGCGGAACCAGCCAGCCGGTTTGCTCGTCCACCATCTCGGGAATCCCCACCTCCGCTGTCGCCACCACCGGCAGCCCCATGGCCATGGCTTCTTTCACGACCACCGGCTGGGAGTCTCGGTTGCCATCGGACGCCACCACGCACGGAAGACAAAAGACAGAAGCTCCCTCCAGCGCCGCCCGAACCGCCGAAGGCGGCACGGACCCCTCAAGATAGACCGCCTGGCGCAGACCCAATTCCTCGATGAGCCGCTCCAGGGCCCCCCTTTCGGAGCCCTCACCGAGTATCCGGCACCGGAAGGATACGCCTCTGTCGCGCAGAAGCGCACACGCCCTGATGAGGTAATCGAAGCCCTTCTTCTCGACGAGCCGCCCCACCGCGACGATCGTGAAAGGATCTCGCCGGTAGGGTTGCATGCGGTAGAAGCGATCGACGTCCACGCCGCACGGGACTACCTCGATGTGGCCCAGCCCGGGCCAAGTAGTCTCGATGAACCGTCGGTTGTATTCGCAGACGGTCAGAGTCACGTCGGCCGCGCCGAGCTTTCGCTCCATGTCGAACGGACGCACGAACAGGTCGTAGGCGTGACCCGTGAAGGAGAAGCGTGACCCGAGCGCCGCCGCCGTGAGCATCGCGGTCGAGGCCGACACCAGCGCGAAGTGGGCGTGGATCCTCTCGGGCCGATCGGGGCCAAGCTCATCCAACAACAGGATGCTCTTTGTGAGGGCACGCATCTGTTGCCGGGAAGGGCGGCGCAGCGCGAGGGCGACGACGCGCGCCAGACGAGCGGGATGGCGAAAGGCGAGGCGCAGACTGGCCCCAAGGAACCGAACCGGGTGGTGAACGACCGAGACAAGGCACTGAAACGGAAGATCTGAAGCGTCCGTGTCCAAGTCCTGGTGCGCTCGGATGGCGAAGATGCGAGCAACCACGCCCAGCTTGCGAAGCTGGCGAAGCTCGCTCTGGATGAACGTCTCCGAACGCTCGGGGAAGCGTTCCAGTACGTACACGACTCCGCCGGCCGCACGGGAGGACGCTCCTTCGCTTGCGCCTACCGGGACATCGTCAGGGGAATTCTCCCCGCGGTGCAGAGAACCTGGGTCTGCATCCACCATGGGCTCGTCGTCGTCGGGCAAACCCAGCACCCCGTCCGGGGGATCCTCCCGGCGCTCCAACAAACCCAGGTCTGCATCCACCATGGGCTCGCCGCCGTCGGGCAAACCCAGCACCCCGTCCGGGAAACGCCCGGCGCGGACAGGGAAACCCCCGGCGCGGACAGGGAAACCCGAAGCCCCGTCCCGTAGGTCGGGAGCTCCATCAGGCAAGCCCACCCGGGGAGGCTGCCGCGCGGCGGATGCCACAAGCTCCTTGACAAGCCAGCGCAGCAGTTCGCGATCCACTATCAGAAACATCAGGGCCGACAGCGCCACGAAGAGGACGACGACCCCCGCAAACCAAACCACAGTCGTCGGTGGCCCAGTTGCCCAGCGAAGACCCAGGGCCAACAGCGCCGCGGTTCCCGACGCCAGGAACTCCCGCCGAGCATTCAAGAAGAGGTTGAGGCCGGGAAACAGCCTGCGCATCATCGCCTGGCGAGCGAACACCGCTATTGGGCCCATGGTTGCGATAGCCCAAGCCGCTCCCTTCAGGCCGCCAAGCACTACGACCGGAAGCAGGATGAGAAAGACCCAGGCAGTACCTATGGCGCTGATGACCAAAGTGGGCCGCGTCTCGGCGCGGGCCCTGAAGAACACGTCCCACGAATAGCCGACGCTCCCGACCGCGACCGCAAACCCCTGCGCGACAAAGAGCGCAACAGCGGGCTCCCACTTCGACCCGAGTATGAAGCGCACCAAGTCCGGAGCGAAGATCGCGAGTCCGAAACCTATCGGCCCGGCCCACATCACCGTGATGCGGTTGGTGACGGTGAACGCTCGCCGCTGGCCTTCGAGGTCCTCCGGCGCCCGGCACAAAGCCGGGAAGATCGTCTGTCCGATCAGCGAGTCCAGACGGAAGGCGCGCTGGGCCAGGGCCTGGGAAAGGGCGAAGTACCCCAGTGCGGAGATCCCCATGACCGCGGAGATCACGGCGGTTCCGCCCCACGCCGTCGCGATCCCCAGGACGCCCGCGATCCAAAGCGGCCAGCCGTAACGAATGAAACGCTGGGTGATGGCGCGGTTGAGCCGGATTCGCGGCCGAAGGGGAGCAGCCCAGGCGATGACTCCCCCGGAAGCCACGAGAGCGGCAACCGCACCCGCGATGGGGCTCCACACACCGGCCCCGGCAAGAGCCAGCGTCACCGTGACCGTGAAGTTAACCGCGGGCCCGATCGACGTGATGATGTTGCGGCGCCTGTACTCCAGCTCCCTGAGATACAGCGCGCTCGGCAAGTTCAGGAACGCAGTCGTGTAGATCGTGAGGCCGAGTACGCAAATCATGGGCACGAGAGCCGGGCGATGATAGAGGAAGGCAACCAAGGGGGAGAGTCCGGCTATCAGAAGGAAGACCGCCGTGGAGAAGAGCATCTCGAGCGTGAAGGCAACCGAATAGGCCAGCGGCAGATCGATTTCCCGCTCCTGAACAAGCTTCTCGTGGCTTCCGAACTCCCTGAGAGACTGACCGGCACCCACGGCAACGAACGCCAGTGTCAGCAGGCCCATGCGCCCGGGACCCAACAACCGCGACACCAGAAGGGTCTGGACGAGCACCAACGCCTGAAGGGCAAAGTCGAACCCGAGATTGACGATGAGGCCGCGCCCCGCGGCTCTACGCATGTCGCCAAGCTTCACAGCGGCGCTCACAGCAACAATGTCCGGTTGCGAATACTGGCCGCAACAAAAACGCCGACCTCGAACGCCTCGACCAGAGCTTCCTGCAGGAACCGAAGGAGCAGCCTCGGGACCGAGTCACCCCTGGCACGCTTCAAGATCAGATAGCCCAGGAAGGCGCCCGCTGCGACCAGAGGGGCCAGCCAGTATCGCAGCAGCCCCGCCGCGACCAAGAGCGCCAGGAGACCAAGCAACCGAGCGTGCGAGGGCCGGAAGAAGTAGCGGTGGTACACCAGTGCCCGGCTCCCCGGATGATGGCGCACCACCCGTACGACCTGTCCCCACCGGCGCCGATCCCTCAGGTACGCCCAGTACGAGGATTCCGAGACCGCGTGGTAGACAAGCGCCTCCGGCTCGTAGCAACTCCTGTAGCCGGCCTCCAAGGTCCGAAGAGCCAGTTCGGTGTCCTCCCCCGCCGCGTACGCGAACTCCGTGCGAAACCCCCCCACCCGCTCCAACGCCTCTCGCCGGTAGGCGATGTTGCACGTCCGATACAGCCCATCTTCGCGTTCGACCCGCAGCGTGCGCGACCACGGCCCCAAGCGGTTGATCTGGTCGAGGCGAGGAAGGGTACGCCCCTGCACGATGTCCGCCCGGCCCTGTTCTATAGGAGACGCTATCGCCTCGAGCCAGCCCGGGGCCGGCAGACAATCGTCGTCGGTGAAGGCAACCACCGGCGCCCGCGCCGCTTCCCACCCGACCTGACGCGCGTACGCCGGGCCCCGCCGGGATACCCGAATGGTCCGCACACCTCGATCCCGCAGCAGTTCAGGAGTCCCGTCCGGCGACTCATCGTCCACGACGATGAGCTCGAAGTCACGCCGCGTCTGGGACTCCAGCCCGTCCAGCATATCCGCCAGGAGGCCAACCCGGCCGCACGTGGCCACAACGACGCTGACGGCCGGGTCAGTTGGCGAGGTCTGCATAAGTGGCCTCCAGGTCGGGGCCCACGCGCGACCAATCCCAACACCCCGCCGCAGCCCGGCAGCGGACGGCGGTCTCCGGGTCCTCCGCCATCTCGATCACCTCGACCAACTTCCGGGCCAGCGCCTCGCCGTCATCGGGAGGAAAGAGGCGGCCGATGGAAGGATCGTCGATGACCTCAGGGATGGCCCCATGGTCCGCTCCCACCACCGGAGTGCCGGCAGCCAGAGACTCGACCATCACCAACCCAAAGGCCTCATCGACTGATGGGAGCACGCTCACGTGCGCGGTGCGGTACAGCTCCGCAAGTGACCGCGCATCGAGTCCGGTCCGCACTTCGGCTCGGGCGCGGCTGGGGGCGTCAAGGCAATCGAGCATGCGCTCCGCCTCCTCGGCTCGAGGCGCGGCCAGCGCGAGGCGCGCGTTCGGGACCTCACGCAGCAGCAAGGGGAAGGCCCGCACCAGCACCTCCACGCGCTTGCGGGGATCCTCGGGTGCGGCGGCGCACAGCACGAGCGGTTCCCCCGTTCTCGGCTTCGGGCCCTGGTAGAGTTCCGTGCGCACACCGGGAGGGACGACCTGGGACGCGACCCCGAACTCCTCCTTCAGGGCGCGGGCGGCGAAGCGGCTCAACGAGTGGATGCGCGCGGCGCCCGCCACACCGATCCGGAAAGCGGCCCAGTGAAGTGGACGGCCGGTGAACCTGGCACGCCTCGGGGCCCCCGGCACCCACATGACGTATGGGACCCGCCTCCCCAGCGTTCCGAGGCGCGCGGCAAACGCGTCCGCGTGGCCGTGGCACTGGATCACGTCCGTGTCGAAGTCCCTCACGCCCCGGGCAATACAGGGCACGGTCCGCAGGAGCTCATCGACCCGGAGGGGTCCCCACCCGAAAGGCTTGCCCGGCAGGCGATAGCGAATGGTGACGCCCGGGACCGCAGCCTCGTCGCGGGCGGAGTCCGGAGCGGTGGTCGCGATCGTGACGACATGGCCCCGCCCCGCCAGCCACTCGGCCAGCTCGTGCAGGTACCTCTCCGCCCCACGCCATACGTACGGATGCGCATAGGGACTCGTAAGTCCGATCTTCACGGCGACATCATCGTTGGCGGACGACCTGGGCGGGGATGCCCGCTACGACGGACCCGGCGGGCACATCGTCCTTGACCACCGCATGAGCGGCGACCACGGCCTCATCCCCAATCGTGACCCCCATGAGGACCGACGCTTTGGCGCAGACCCACACGTTTCGCCCGATGCGTATTGGGGCGGTCTGGACATTGTGATGGATGGGGCTGTGGGCCGCGTCGTGGAAATGCCGGGAGTCAACGATCGTCACGAACTCGGTGAGAAACGAGTGGCGGCCGAGCACAATGCGCTCCGCGCAATGGACGACGTTGTAGTAGCCGATGACGTTCTCGCCCTCGAGCTCCAACTCGCCGGAGACCTTGAGAACGCTGCCGCGCCGGATGCTCGCGCCGGGTCCGAGCAGCAGCGTTCCTCCTCGCATGAGTATGCGGACTCCGTCTTCGATCCGGCACCCGGGACCCGCAACGATGCGGTTTCTCGAACGGGATTCGACCAGGATCCGGACATCTCGCCCAAGCACGAGGTCCGGCGCGGCCGAGAACTCGACCTTTGCGCCCTTCGCCGCCGCCTGTAGACGCAACCCGGCAACCAGGAGCCATCGGCGAAAGGACCTTCCCAGCCGCAGCAACGAACGCATGGCTGCCAGCCTGTTCATCCCGCCGGCTTGTCCGTCACCGGCCAGGCGGTCGCGGTCCGAAAGCAACGAACGCATAGTCATCAACCTCGTGACCCGGTACGAGATGAAACCCGATCCCCGATCTGAGCTCGCTTTGCCTTCCCGGTGCTCTCAATCAACGTGGACAACTCCTCAGCCCTGCGCGTCCACGACTCGGACCGGACCCGCTCCACCCGCTCGAGCCGCACGGCAGGATCCTCGATGAGCCGACCACGTTCGCCCCAGATGCGATCCACCAGGCGAGCAAACTCCGCCGGACCGTTTGCCGTCATGACGTGGGGGGCCAGCTCCCGCGCGGCCGGAATATCAACCGATACGACCGGCAGGCCCGCGGCCATGTACTCCAGCAGTTTCAGTGGGCGCGACGGTTCGACGATGCCGCTGCGAAGATACGGAACCACCGCAATGTCAAAGCCCGCAAGCCACGAAGGCACCTGTTCGTAGGGCACCTCGTCCTCGAAGACGCACCCGGCGCGGCTGAGCCTACACATGTCGCGCCAGGGCAACCGGCGAGGCCCCAGGATTGTCACCGAGCCCCGGCCGGCCGCCATCGCGCAGACGGCATCCACGTCGAAGCGGCGTTCGGCCTTGCCGACGAATCCAATTCGAGGACGTGCCCGATGCTCCATTGCCGGAGCGGGCGTCACCTTGCCACGGGCAACCGGCTCGAAGATCCCCACGTCCACCCCGTGGGCAACATGGTGTGCCTCCACGCCGTAGCCACGAAGCCTCTCGGCAATCTCGGGCGTGCAGCCCACGGCGAAATCGGCCGACCGGAGGATCTTCCGCAGGAACGTCTCGTACTCAGGACGAAACCACGGGTAGTCCCAGAGCGAATCCGTCAGGTGAAGGAAGTGCACCGACGGATCGATACGAGGAGCCACGAGCGGGGAGTAGTAGACGGGGCAGGTGTTCCACAACACGGGCCGCTTCCATCCCAGTTGCCTGACGGCACACTCGACCGATTCCGCGTACGAACGCTGGTTCCACCAAGTGGTCAGGTGAAACCTCAAGGAGCCGGCGAAGGGTAGGTGCGGTGGCGGCTCCAAGCGCAGGATTCCGCCCCCCTCGTCGTGGAGACGCTCGCCCGGCGTGCCGGCCTGCCAGAGGTGTCGTGGAGGGTCCACGAAGAGGACTTCGTTCGTGCCGGCGAGGATGCGGGCAAGGTGATACCGACTGGTTCGCAGGAAGTCCCAGCGCAGCCAGGAGAGGCACACGATCTGCCGGCCCTCTATCATGAGGCGACTCCCGCGAGACTCATGGCGGATCGCCGGCACAACAGCCGGACTGAGGGCCCGATCCCACGGACGCGACCGCACCCTCCGCCGGTCCGCCTTCCGCAGGGGCACGCCGGCACTCACGCAGAGCGATGGTGAAGTACCACCACCACGCGATGGCTCCCATCCACATCGTAAGCGCCACGCCCCACGCCGCACCCCGCGCACCACCCGTCACGGCTCCGCTGATGCCGCCGACAGCCATCAAGGAGGCAGTGATGAGTCGGGCCTTCAGGCTTTGCCTCGCGGCGGCAAGGGCACGCAACCCGAACAGGGCCCCCGCCACAGCGCTTGACGCCACCAGGGCCACACCCATGGGAAGGACTACGGCTCTGGCCGTCACCCATGACTCCCCGAGAGCGAGCCTTCCGATTCGGTCGGGCAGCAGCAGCACTACGCTCGTCCACATCACGACACCGGCAGCGAGTGTCACGGACAGCAGGACCGTCACGGGCCTCAGCCTGGAGGGGTGGGCTCGGAAAAGCCCTACCGCCTCTGGAATCGCAGCCAGGGCCACTCCCACGAAGAGCACGTTGAGCGGTCCCATCAAGAGCCCGGCTCCCTTATAGGCGCCCGCCGCCGAGAGCCCAGCCGCCGCCGCGACCCCGTAGAGGACGAACTCCAAGGCGAAGTTCATTGCCAGGAACTCCCCCAGATAACGAGGGGCAAGGTCTCGATGAGCGCTCAGCCATCGACCGGCCAGACACGGTCTCGGAATCGTGCCCGCCTGGAGGGCGCCGAGCGCGGCGGCCACAGCGGCGGACCCGGCCCACGCGAACACGAACCACGACACGGACGCCGCGCGCACCCGCGGGAGCAGCAACAGCGGAGCCAGCATCATCGCCCCTCGCGAGAGGTCGTTGAGGAACGCCAGGTGCCCTTTGCGAATGGAGAAGAACGCGTCCCGCCACAGGTCCTGCAGTAGCAGGGCCGGCAGTAGAAGCCCCAGGGGCAAGAGCGCCTGGCGGAGCGGGCCGTGCATCGCCCACGCGGCCACCAGCACCCCCAGGCCCAGGATCGACCCGACCACCACGCTCGTGCCCGAGGCGGCACGCGCGGCGGCGCGCCAGGACTCCATGTCCGACCCGCTGTGTCGCACCAAGAGCGGTTCCGCCGCCAGCGCTCGCGAGGAGCCGAGAGCGAGAGTGCACCCGGAGAACGCCAGGCTGAAGGCGCCAAATTGCGACGGGGACAGTGTGCGAGCCACGAGGACGGCAAGCGCAAAGCTGGTGAGGCTGGAAAGCGACTGGTCGGCGAGTCCCCAACCGAAGCGTCCCGCGGTGGCCCACCCCCGCTCCGCGGACGGCCGCTCCGCCTGGCTTTCCGCCGCGGAGGGCACGCGCATCCGCAAACGACCCGGTCGTTCAGTGACTACGCTCAACGCCGTTCTCCCTTTGCGGCTGTTCATATGTTCAACGGAGCCGGTGCCGATTCCTCCCGGCTCGGCACTGATCTCAAGTCCCCCGCCGGGCAAGACTCGCCGTCTCGCGGCAGGAGACCCTGCCACCGGGCGAGCAAGCAGGTAGAGACCGGCGGACCCATTCCTCCCTCACCGCGCCTCACCGCGCCACCATGTCAGTCCCCACCCCGAGGCTCGGCTTCGATGACGATTACGCGCCCGAGCCGGCGCAGCGGTCCGCGACGGACCAGTCTGGAGGCGAGCCGGCCCTTCCAGCCCCGCGACCAGGCAACCGTGGCCCTGCGGCGTATCACGAGCGAAGGCTCGACCAGGCCTTCGAACTCCCGCCACCCGTATTCCCTCAAGTGGCTCGACGCGGCGAAGTATGCCGACGTGGGCCGCCGCCGGCCGCGCACCCAATCCCGGGCTCGCCAGCACAGAACCTGCAGGTTGTGCCGGTTGGGAGTGGCGACCACGACATGACCCCCGGCGGCTACCACTCTTGCGAGTTCCCGCACGCCCACTCGATCGTCGGGCAGGTGCTCGACGGTGTCGTCACACACGGCCGCGTCGAAAGCACCGGAACGAAACGGAAGTGCCTCCAGATCGCCGACGACGCCGCGAAGGGAAACCCCAGCGCGACCTGCGAACGCCCGGGCCAGCCGGACGCTGCCGAGTGAGATGTCGAGTGCCACCATGGTGCACCCGGCCACCCGACCGAGTGCCAGGGACACGGCCGGGTTCGGGCCACAGCCTGCGTCCAGGATCAGCCCCCTCGCCTCGCTCAGCAGGTCGACCACGACCGGAAGGGTCTCCGGGAAAGAGAGCAGAGGCGGCGCCTCCGAGTCGCCCAGCGAGGACTCCAGCGATCCGCCCAGTTCCACATACAGGGCCTTTATCGCGGCAGAGTCCCCAGTCGGCAGCACGCGGTCGACGTGAGCGCGGTGCTGGGTCAGGATGTCCTCCACGCCCAACCGAGCGTCATCCCGGTCGGCTCCTGACGGGTGCTCGCTCCCCATCCTGCCCCTTCCACGGGTACTCACGCGGATCCAGTGGGCCGCCAGCGGCGCCCTTGGTCCGCCCATGTTCCAGGTTCCAGGCGGATCCTCGAGAGACAAGATCCGGGTCGGCAGCCATTGTAGGGCGCGTAGACTACTCCCCTGTAGTGCCGGCGAACCGGACGACCGGTGTGAGGCAGGAGGGCTGCCACGCCTCCCAGTGAGGATCCCATGCGCGCGTATTGGGACGAGCGCGCGCGGGTCAACGCCGTCTGGTACGTGGACACGAGCCTCGATTTCGACCACCCGGACCTGGAACGGTTCTTCGAGACCGGCCGGCGCATCGTCTCCGAGGCGCTGGACCACGCCCCAATTGCTCCGCCGGGGTCCTCGCTTGCCGTCGAGATCGGATCGGGCCTGGGTCGGGTGTGCCTCGCGCTGACCGAGCGGTTCAGCCGGGTCATTGGGGTGGACGTGTGACCCGAGATGGTGCGCCGCGCGCGCGCGAGTTCGCGCCGAATCCACGGATATCCTTCGAGGTGGGCGACGGAGCCAGCCTCGCGATGATCCCCGACGCCTCCGCCGACCTCGTGCTCTCGTTCACCGTGTTCCAGCACATCCCACACGTGTGGGTGACAGAGCGCTACATCGCCGAGGCTGGGCGGGTCCTGCGACCCGGCGGCATCCTCGTGTTCCAGTGGAACAACTCGCCGGGCGCGGTTCGCTGGGCCTTGCGGCGCGAAGTACTCTCGCTTCTAAGGCGAGCGGGGTTGGGGTTGGAGCGTTTCGACCGTCACGCCCCTGCGTTCCTCGGCAGCCGCGTGCCGCTGAGCCGGATACGGCGCTCCCTTGAAGGCGCCGGCCTCGCGCTTCGGGGCACGAGAGGGCTCGACACCCTGTTTGCCTGGGCATGGGCGGAGAGGGTCTCGTGATCACCGCCCCACGCGTATCGGTCATCGTGCCCGTCCGCAACCGGCGAGATCTCCTCGGGGCGCTCCTCGAGGCGCTTGCGCGCCAGACGCTGTCGGGCTTCGAGGTCGTCGTCGTGGACGATGGCTCCAACGACGGCTCGGCCGAAGAGGCGAACGCCTGGGCGGCGCGCGGCCTGACGCTGCGTGTCCTTAGAACCCAGGGCGTCGGCGCGGTAGGCGCGCGCCGACTCGGTGTGGAGGCCTCACGCGGCGACGTGCTGGCTTTCACCGACAGCGACTGCGTGCCGGAGCCGCGGTGGCTGGCCGAGGGGCTCGCCGCTATCGAGGCCGGGGTGGACGTGGTCGAGGGCGCGACCCATCCCGTGCGCGAGATGCGTGCGTTCGAACACGCGGTCCGGGCGGGAGACGACGGCCTCTACAACACCTGCAACGTCTTCTATCGCCGGGAAGCCTACGAGGCCGCGGGCGGCTTCGACGGGAACACCGGACGGCGCATGGGTTTCCGGCCGGGATCATTCGGGCGCGGTCTCGGCTTCGGGGAAGACACCCTGCTCGGCTGGCGCGTGCGCCGCGCCGGCCGAGCCGCATTCGCGCCGCTCGCCATTGTGCGCCACCAGGTCCTGCGATCCTCCCCGCGCGAGACGATCAACCGAACCTGGATGTGCGGCGGCTTCCCCGCGCTGGTCCGAGAGGTACCCGAACTTCGGGGAGCCCTTCTCAAACACCGGCTTTTCCTCGGGCGCAGGCGCGTGCCGCTGTACGTGCTGGTGGCCGCGCTGCTGCTGCGCCGGCGCAACGCCGCGCTGATCGCGGCGGCATGGTGGTTTGCTGCTCGCGCCCGCGATGTATCGCGTACGAACGGTGCCGGGCACGGGATCAAGCGAGGGCGGCTGCTCGATATTCCGGTCGAGCTCGCCCGCGATGTCGTGTCCGCGGCAGCCCTGCTGGCCGGCAGCGCCAAGACCCGGACACCCGTGCTGTGATGTGCCGCCGCCGGTTCGCCCGCAGGTTCCTTCGCGGGGGCCATCGCGGCCCGGGTAGCGCGTCTCGCCCCGAGGCCCGACCTTGAGGAGCTCCCCGCCGAAAGTCGCCATCCGTGGCGCCGCCCGCTCGGCAGTCCCGGCGGGGCTGATCGCCGTGATCGCCTGGCCTGGAGTCCCGCTGCCAATGCGACTGGGCGCCGCCGGCGCCCTCTTCGCCTTCTGGGCCGCCGTCTACGCCCGCTACCGCGCCGCCGGTCGGCGCCAGACCCGGCACGAGTGGGAGCTGCTGCGCAGAACCGACCGGCAGGCCCTCCGGCGCCACTACGACGAACGCGTCCCCACGATGGAGCAGGAGTTCGAGCAGTGGGGACCCTACTACGCCTACAAACACCAAATGCGCTACAACCTCGTCGCGCGCGCCGTGCGCGACAACCTACCGCCCGGGGGACGCGTCCTCGACACCGGCTGCGGGGCCGCGCTCGTAGCCGCGCGCATGCTCGACCTTGACGCTGAATACCTCGGCTTGGATTTCGGCGGCCCACACATCCAGTACGCCGCAAGGAAGTTGCGCGAAGCAGACGGGCGGCTGCGAGTTCGATTCGTGCGCGCCGACGCCGAGCAGATACCCCTCATCGACGCCTGCGTGGACGTTGTCGTCATGAGCGAGGTCATCGAGCACCTCTTGCGACCCGACCGCGCCGTCTGGGAAGTAGCCAGGGTGCTACGCCCCGGTGGGACCTTCATAATGACCACCAACAATGCCTGCGAGGTGCCACTGCGCTCGCCGCTTGCCAACCCTCTCGCGTGGTTCGAGAAGGCTCTCGGCACCGGGCATCCCTCGCTCATCTCGCACCGCCACTGGGTGTGGCCCGAGCCGGTCGACCGCGAACTGCTCCCGGCGCAGGCGGAGGATGTCTATGTTCCCCACACGCACCACATTCCAGCCGAGACCTGCGGGATGCTCGCCTCTGCCGGGCTCAAGACTCCGCGCTGGTCGACGTTCGAGTTCCCCCCGCCGCAAAGCGTCACGGCCGCGTTGCTTGCCAAGGCGGGCAGCGCCGGCCGGCGGCTGGCCGACGCCACCGAGTGGGTGGCCCAGCACGCACCGCTGGTCAACCGCCTGGGTACCCACCTCTTCATGCTCGCGCGCAAGACAGGCGCGCCGGTCGCGGCGGACCCCCCGCCCGGCGTGTGGCCGGGTCCGGTTCCCCAGGTGCTCGGGCCCTTCCCCGACGATCTCAACTGGTAGTCTGGCCGAACCTGATCCACGTGCGGCCGGGAGGTGCGCGAAATGAGGTCTGCGGATGTCATCCGGGTTGGCGTCTCACACGTCGTCGGCGCGTTCGCTACCGGTGGCGATGATGGCCAGGCGGGCGTTGCCGATGCCGCGACGCAAAGGCTGCTGAGGTGGACGCAGGACACCGGCCGAATCCAAGCGAAGGCGCATCTCGCGTCCGGATGGTCCGAGAAAGCTAGGGCTGGGATAGCTGTGGCCGGCCCCATGGAAGCCGATGGCCAGCTTGCGGCCCCGAGCATCGTGGTATGGGGGCTGCCTCTTGGATCCTCCGGCGAGGCCTCGGACGACGAGATCCGAGAGGCCGTGCGAGCCCGAAGAGCCGACGAGCTCGATGGGGTCTTCGCTTTGTTCGCACTGGATGCGGAAAGCATGTGCGTGCTTACCAGCACCTGGCCGGTCGGGATTGTCCGCGAAGTGTCGAACGGCCCACTGCGTGCTTGGGCGACGCGAGGCGGGGCGGCCCACGCGCTGGCCAACTCAAAGACACAGATCGCGGGCGAACGGGTGGCGGAACTCGTGACGCTTGACCATGTGATCGGAGCCGACGAATTGCTGGCCGGCACTGCGCTGCTCGAGGAGGGCTGCGCCGTCGAAGTCACGAGAAACGGCGTGAGGCGTTCGTCGCCCTCTCGGTCCGCTCTCTACGAGCCGGCTCCCAGGGCCGATGCTCGGTTATTGCGTGAGGTTGTTGGAGACAGCGCGGAACGACTTGTCGGCATTCGAGGAGCGCGGCTCGGACTCACAGGAGGCCGCGACACTCGGCTGATTGTCAGTTGCCTGGCCGAGCGCGGGGTGATGCCCAAGACGTTCACCGTGGGCCACCCGGAGTTTCCGGACATGCGCGGTGCTCGCGCCCTCGCCGCCAAGTTTGGCTGGCAGCACGACGCGGTCGAACCGGCCGCCTACGATGGGACGCCGCTGGGAACACTGGCCGCGCAGAACCAGTGGATCCACCAGGCTAGTCAGGCCAAGCAGGCTGGGGCTGCGCTATTTGGCGTTCTGACCCGAGCGGCGCTGTGGACCGACGGACTCGGGCACCCACGCGCCGCTCTCGTGGGGCACCCCCAATTCCCTTGGGACGACACGGTGTGGGTCACCGGGCACGGAGCCGAGATCGGCCGCGCGTACTACTGGCACGGCCACCGGCCGCCGCTGGATCCCGTTCCGGTACTGACCGACCGGTGGCGTTCGATCCTGTCGCCGAGCGCATGGGCGACTCTCCGCGAACGCGTCGCGGCCGAGATTGCCGAGACCCCGGGAAACGAGCCGGCAACCCGTCTCGATGTGTTCTACGCCCGCAACTGGATACGCAAGTACATCGGTCCCGCCCTCCCGGCCGACCGCAGACTCGCCGCCTACTCCGCCATATACCTTTGCCGGCCCGCCATCAGCACGCTGCTCGCGTTACCCCAGGAAGACCGCGCCACCAGCCGGGCCTTTGGCGCCGCCATCTCCATTTGGAGTCCCGACCTTCACCGGAGCAGAGCTGCGGTAGTCGCGCGCTCGATGCTCGCGCGCGCAAGGCAACGCCTCCGGATTCCCGCACCATCGCCACTCGCGTCCGCCTGGCCATTGCTCGAAGCACTCCTGCGACACCTCGACCAAACCGGCTACCGTTATCGAGGCGTCTTTGACGACGCCTGGTGGTCGCGCGCTCGCCGAGATGGTGAGCGAAACCCTCGGCTCCGCCCTCCACTGTGGTGGTTGGTCGCGGCGGAAGCCGCGGCGGCGGCGGTTGAGCTGTCGGACTGACGGCTCACTTCACTGCTCGGGCAACCGGTCACAGCCCGAAGGGAGCGCATCACTGACCCAGACGACCTTCCTGTGCAACCGTCTTCTTGGGTTCATGCGGAGAACCCCAGGATACCGGGTAAGATACCGTGGCCATGCTGGTTCCCCATCTTGGCGCAGCGGGTCGAGCCGTCGGCGTGCTCTGTCTATGACCGCTCCGCTGATCGCTGAGAGGGGCGAGGCAGCTCCGAGGTCCACTGAAGACCGCCGCGGGATACGCCTATGTCTGATTGCCTGATCACGCCTCATGGCGGGGCCTTGGTCGATCTCCTGGCCGACCCCGAGCGTGCGGCCGAGTTCCGTGCGGCCTCCCGGGACATGCCCTCCTGGGACATGACCCCTCGCCATCTCTGCGACCTCGAGCTCCTGTTGAACGGCGGATTCTCCCCGCTCCGGGGCTTCATGACTCGAGGGGACTACGAGAGCGTCTGCTCTTCGATGCGCCTATTGGACGGGACCTTGTGGCCGATCCCCATCACTCTCGACGTTCCGGAGGACCTGGCCCGGAACCTCGACGCCGGACGGGGCCTGGCGCTTCGCGACCCCGAGGGGGTCCTGCTCGCCGTGTTGTGGGTTGAGGAGGTCTGGAAGCCCGACCTCACGCTGGAGGCCCAGACGGTGTTCGGCACCGTCGATGAGGACCACCCCGGTGTGAGCCATCTCCTCCAGAGCACCCACAGTTGGTACGTGGGAGGCCGCATCGAGGGGATCCACCTGCCGATCCACTACGACTTCCGCTCCTTGCGGCTGACGCCCCGGCAGGTTCGCGCCGATCTCTCCCAGCGCTCGTGGGAGCGGGTCGTGGCCTTCCAGACGCGCAACCCGATGCACCGCGCTCACTACGAGTTGACGCTCCGGGCGGCTCGGGACACCGGGGCGAGACTGCTCGTCAACCCCGTGGTCGGCCTCACGAAACCGGGCGACGTGGACCACTACAGCCGCGTGCGCTGCTACCAGGCGGTGCTGCGCCGCTACCCGCCCGAGACCGCCATGCTCACCCTGCTGCCCCTGGCCATGCGGCTGGCGGGCCCGAGGGAAGCGCTCTGGCACGGCATCATCCGCAAGAACTACGGCTGTACGCACTTCATCGTGGGGCGCGACCACGCCGGCCCCGGCGCCGACAGTCGAGGGACGCCCTTCTACGACCCTTACGAGGCGCAGGCCATGTTCCTGTCGCATCAAGACGAGTTGGGAATCGGCATGGTTCCGTTCAGGGAGATGGCCTACGTCCCCGAGTTGGACTCCTACCTGCCCGAGGACGAGGTCGGTGACGGGAAGCGTACGCTCAGCATCTCCGGGACGGAGTTCCGGCGACGGCTCGTCGGCGGTGAGCAGATCCCTGAGTGGTTCAGCTTCCCTGAGGTCGTCCAGGAGCTCCGCCGAACCTACCCACCGCGGGACCGCCAGGGGCTAACGATCTTCTTCACCGGGCTCTCCGGCTCCGGGAAGTCCACCATCGCCAACGTCCTTCTGGCGCGCTTCCTGGAGATGGGAGATCGCCCGATCACGCTGCTGGACGGAGACGTGGTTCGAAAGCACCTGTCCTCGGAACTTGGCTTCTCCAGGGAGCACCGCGACATCAACATCCGGCGCATCGGGTTCGTCGCTTCCGAGATCACCAAGAACGGCGGGATCGCCATCTGCGCCCCCATCGCCCCCTATGACGCGACGCGCAAGCGCGTGCGCGCCATGATCGACCACTCTGGGGGGTTTCTGCTCGTCCACGTCTCCACACCACTTGACGTTTGCGAGCAGCGAGATCGCAAGGGGCTGTACGCGAAAGCCCGGGCCGGCTTGATCGAGGCTTTCACCGGGATCTCGGACCCGTATGAGGTTCCCGAAGACGCCGAGATCGTCATCGACACCACCATCACCTATCCGGAGGAAGCAGCAGACGAGATCGTCCGCTGTCTCCAGCGGGAGGGTTACGTCCCGGCGGAGGATCCAACGGGACCGACCGATTCCTCAGGCGACACCATGTCTCGAAGTCGCCGGGAGGCACGCCGGCCGGCGACCCGACGCCATTAGGTGCAGCTCGTGCGCCGCGGCGCCCGCGTCGCGATGAGCAGGATCGAGGAGACCTCCGGAATGACCCGTAGCGACAGCCCCCTGCGCGATCGGATGATCTTCGTTGTCGGCGCCCGGCGCAGTGGGACAAACTGGCTGCAGCGAACCCTCGCCGCCCATCCCGACATCGTCGCGGTACCATCGGAGACCTTCCTCTTCTCCCGCGGAATTGCCCCGTTGGCGGAGCGATTCCAGCATGCCGCGCCGGGACTTCCTCAAACGGGCACCACGTATATGGATCGGCAGGCGTTCCTGGACGCGGTCCGCAGCTTCTGCGACTCGACCTTCCTTGGGCTGCTGGAAACCCTCGGGGGCGAGGGCCACCGGCTCGTGGAACGCACTCCGGAGCACGCATGCCACCTCGACCTCATCGGGGACGTCTACCCCGACGCGCGGATACTGCACATCATCCGCGACGGCCGCGACGTGGTCCGATCCCTGTTGAGCATGGAGTGGGGACCCGAGTCCGTTGCGGAAGCAGCCGAGGAATGGCGGACATCGGTTGAGTCGGCCGTCGCCTCGGGCAAGCGGCTACCCCACTACCGTGAAGTCCGCTACGAAGAGATGCTCGCCGACCCGCGGCCCCATATTTCCGCTCTGTTCGACTGGCTCGGCCTGGATTCCACCCCGGCCATCATCGACAGGGCCGTGGTGGAGGCGGCCGTCCCGTACAACGTCGACCCCGCCTCGCCAAAGCCGGGCTCGGGGAAATGGCGGGGCGCCCTGTCCGAATCCGACCTCACCACGGTGGAACAGGTGGCCGGCCGCACTCTCGCCGACCTCGGATACGATCTGCGGGAAGCGCCCACGATTCGCCGAGCCAGCCAGGGGACGCTTGCCGAGCTGCGAGCCCGCGCCGAACGCGTGCCCGTCAAGCTTCGCTCGCGAGGCCGCGAGATCCTCACCCGCAGGGCCATCGCGCAGATCACATCCACTCAAGAGGTACTGAAGCATTTCCTCACGTACGTCGCGGAGGGCCGCTTCGACGCGATCTCCTCGGTGCTGGCTCCGACGGTGTCCGTCCGGATCGTCGGCCTGGGCTCGGATTGGCAAGGCCGTGGTCCGTCCGCCGAAGAGAAGCTGGTCGGCGTGCTCTCGAGCGATCGCGCTTTCCGAGGGCGCCAGACACGAGGAGACGTGCATTCGGCTCTTCCTCTGTCCACCGTGGTTGCGGCCTATGCGGGGGACGGCGGCGAGATCCACCACAGGGTCTTCGTCGTGGGAGTGAAGGGCGCACGAATCGCGTCTTTGACCTACTACCTGCTTGGACCCTCACGCTGACAGCGCCAACACCCCAGGCGGACAGACCGCCGCTTGCTCGGCGCTGCCCGGTGGTGATGGGACTCGCCCCGATCAACGCCGGTGAGTTGTGCCCGAATGAAGAACTCGCCGCGCGCAACCGGGTGGTGATGGGACTCGCCGCGATCGCCGCTGGTCAGCCAGGCCCGGCCAATCCGGCGAGCGGCGAGGGCGTGTCGGGTGGGTACCCCCGCGCGAACCCCTCAGCAGCCGCGATGTGCCACGCTTCAAGCCTTTCAGCCAAGCGCTCCACGTCAAATCCCTCAACCGTCCGAAGCCCGGCCTCGATCAGGCGCGCGCGCAGGCCGGGGTCGTCGGCGAGCCGCCTCACCGCGGCAGCCAGCGCCCCGGGGTCGCCGGGCGGGACAACTAGGCAGTTGAATCCGTCGCGCAGGAACTCGGCCGATCCGCCGGTGCCGGTCGCGACGACCGGCGTTCCACACGCCATCGCCTCCAGCGGAACGAGTCCGAACGGCTCTTGCCAGATCACCGGAAAGACAAAGACATCCGCCTCGGCGTAGTGCTCGCGAAGCGCCTCACGGGCAACTTCACCGAAGTGGACGCGCGCCGCGAGGGCGTGTCTTGCCACGAGCTTCCGGAGCCGCCGCCGGTAACGGTCGTCACCACGACCAAGGACCTCGAGGGATGCTTCTTCCGGCAGACGCGCCAGCGCTTCCACGGCGACGTGCACACCCTTGCGTTCGTCGAGCCGCCCCACGCACAGCAGGCGCCATCGCCACGGTCGCTGCCGCGGCTTTGCCTCCGGCGGGAAGTCGTGTCGATCCACCCCAAGGTAGACGACGCTCGAAGTGGCGGGCTTCCATATCGAACGGCGCTCGCTGCTCCGGCGCATCGCCTCGCTCGCGAAACAGAACGCGCCACTTTGTCCAAGATCAGGTAGGCGCGTCGGCAGGCCGGTCAGCGCGCGCACGGCGCCGGCCAGCCGGGGACGACCCAAGAAGAGCCGCGACCACGCGTCCGCCTTCGGTCCGTAGATCATCCACTCGTCGCAGACGACATACACGATGGGTAGCCCTCGCTCGACGAGCGTCGCGAGCAGCCCGAACGACATGGCTCCCATGTGCCAGACGGACACGACGTCCGGGCGCGCCTCTTCCAGGGCCGAGATCAAAGCCCTTTGGTTGGACCGCTCTATCGCGACACGTCTCCAGAGCGGAGGGCTCACGATCCGGTGGTCCTCCCAGTAGGAACGCAGGTCCCGCCACACACCGGCTTCGCGCTCCCCCGCGGGATCGGCCACGTCGGGCACGCGCATCGAGGTTGTCAGCACGCCCACCTTGTGTCCCTGTGCGCGCCAGCGCTCGACCACATCGCGGCACGACAGCTCGTAGCCGCCGAAGTGGTGCGGCGGATACATGTTGGTGACGACGAGAATCCGCATCGAATCAGGCCCGGGTGGCGCGGAGCGGGTCGCGTCGCCCTCCGCCGGCGAAACGCGCCGCGTCCATGCTCTGGAGGTGACCCGGGCGGCGCGGCGCCGGCGGGGCAGCATGGCCGAGGCGCCTCATGTTCTCGGCGGTCGATGCTCGACCCTGTGCGGCCCCTGGGATCGCGGCGCCGTCCATCCCTTAGGCCTTGCGAGAATGACGGCGTGCGGGTTACCTAGCATCGAGGAAAAGAAGGCTTCTCGCCCCGCGCGGCTCCTGAGCCTTCTCCATGTCGGTCTTCGCCTCGGCTGGCCCCGCCCCGCTGGGATGAAGCAGCGGCCCGGAGGACGCACCAGTAGGAAGCCTGCGGCCTCGACCATGCGGACGAGCGCCGCGAGGTTGGGTTTCCACCACCAGGGCCGTCCCAGACCATCCAGGCCGGCAACCGGCCGGTGGCGAAACGCCGTGGACAAGCCTACGTCCACCGCGTCGACAAGGAGCATCTCGCCGGCGCACACGTCACGCACACTCATGAGCCCACCCACCGGATCCCGTAGGTGCAGGAGCAGACTGCCGACGTAGACGAAGTCGAATGTTCCGTCGACGGACCGTTTGAGATCGTGGACGCTGCGCTCGATCCGCCGGACGTTCGAACGGAGCGCCTCGCGTGCCACCTCGAAGCCGGCCCCCATCGCCTTGCGCCGCCCGATCTCTTCCTTCACTTTCGCCTGGCTGGCGACCGGCCAATCCCATTCCTCTGGATCGAGCACGTCGATGGCGACGACCTCGGCGGCACCCCGGCGCTCCATCTCGAAAGCCCAGAACCCGTCGAACGTTCCCACGTCCAGACAGCGCTTGCCCTTGAGCGAAGATGGGAAAGGCAAGCGCCGCACGAGCGGGCGCGTGTCGAACCAGCCGGGCGTGACCAGCCCGGGGGCAAGCTCCAGGGTGTGGTACCACTGGAGCGCGCCTACTCGCGCTCTCAGATTCCCGATATCCATAGGTCGCCTCATCGGATCCAGGCCACACGCGGGACGGTCGAATGGGCGGAAGGTCGGCAAATCGCGGCGCATTGTCCCACCCGCCGGCCAGCCTGTATAGTCGCTCGACGACTCCGAGGGGGTGGGCTTCAAGCTTGGTCAATCCCGCCGTATCACGGGAACTCCGAAGGCTTCCCTGGTACTTGCGCTACCGCCTGATGCCCACTCTTGCCTCAGAGGTGCGCCGGGTGGGCATCCTGGCGACGCACCGGCACTGCCGGGTCGAGTTCCAGCGCCCTGTTCGGCTGGGCCCACGCTTCCAGCTACACATCCCGGATGCGGGTGAATTCGTCGTGGGGCCGGACGTGGACTTCCGGCGCGACTTCGTCTGCGAGATCTATGGCACCGGCAGGGTTAGCATCGGAGCCGGCAGCATCTTCACCTCCAATAGCGTCGTCCTGTGCTCCACCACCGTGGAGATCGGCGCCCGATGCGTGTTCGTTCAGGGCACTTTGATCGCCGATGGCAACCACCGCTTCCGTGACTGGCGACGCCACCTGCTCGACCAGGGATACGACTTCCGCCCCATCAAGATCAGCGATGGCGCCGTCGTGATGAGCAAGTGCACGATCCTCGCGGACATCGGCAAAGGCGCCGTGATTGGCGCCAACTCGCTCGTGAACAAGCCGGTCCCCGCGTACTGTCTGGCGGGGGGCGTGCCGGCGCAAGTGATCGAGTACTTCGGGCCTCCGGAACTCCGTCCGGAGGGGCTCGAACTCCCAGAACGCCGTCCGCGGGGGCTCGACCTTCCCCAGCACGGTCGGGACGGACTCGATCCTCACGAGCTGCGCCCGGAGGGACTCGACCTTCCCCAGCACGGTCGGGACGGACTCGATCCTCACGAGCTGCGTCCGGAGGGACTCGAGTTCCCAGAACTCCGTCCGCAAGAGTTCGATCATCCAGAGCTTCGGCCGGAAGGACTCGACCTTCCCGAGCAACATGCCTGAGCTCGACGCCACCGACCTCACGATCGCCATCCCGACTCGCGACCGGTTCCCGATCCTTGAGCGGACGCTTGGCGCCCTGAAGCGCCAGACGGTTTCCGGCTTCGAGGTGATCGTCGTGGTCGACGGCACGGACCAGAATCCCCCTCACATCCCGGCCCGCGTCATCGTCAGTGAGCATCGAGGACCCGGCGCCGCCCGCAACATCGCGGCCCATGCCTCGGCTCGAAAGCTCATCCTGTTCCTCGGCGACGACATGGTCCCGGAACCGCAACTTGTCGCCCGGCACCTCGAACAGCACAAGCGCCAGCCCGAACCCGAGGTCGCCGTTCTGGGTCACGTTGACTGGCATCCCGACACGGGCCCCAACCGCATCCAGCGTTGGATGGACTGGTCGGGGACGCAGTTCGACTACGCCCACATCGCCGGCGAGGATGCGGGCTGGGGCCGCTTCTACTCGTCCAACGTCTCCCTCAAGCGCGACTTCTTCCTCTCCGTCGGAGGCTTCGACGAGGAGTTCTTCTTCCTGTATGAGGACACCGACCTCGGCTGGCGGCTGCACGATCAGGGGCTCCGCCTTTTCTACGAGCCCGAGGCGAAGGCGCTGCATCTGCACGGCTACGCCTGGCGCGACGTCGTCCGACGCTTCCAGCAGATCGCGCTGAGCGAGCACACCATGGCCTCCAAGCACCCCTGGTTTCAGCCGTTCTTCCTCGAGCGTGTGAGGAAGGCTGCCACCCGCCGGCGCGCACCCCGACTCTGGCCACATCTGGTCGACCTCGTGCCGGCGCGCACCCCGCGGCTACGCGGCCTCGCCGAGAATCGCGCGAACACCCGCTACTACCAGCAACTCGCCGAGCCCTACCTCAGCGCGTGGGCGGGAGCGCGCGACCTTGCCGAGCTCAAGGAGTACCTCGGCGCCGACTACGACCAGGCGCGCCTCATCGACCATCTACATGAGATCGAGCGGGAGCGGCAGGCCGCCCGCGACGAGCCAACCTTCTACCGCACCAGCCACGCTTATCTGTACGACCTCACCGTATTCGCGATGTCACCCACCAAAGTCCCGTACCTGGCGGACCTGCGCCGGCTTGTGCCCCCAGGCGCGCGCCTGCTCGACTGGGGCTGCGGAATCGGGACTGATGGCATGCGCCTGATGGAGGCCGGCTACCGAGTGGGCTTCGTCGACTTCGATAACCCCAGCACGCGATTCCTGCGCTGGAAGCTCGCTCGGCGTGGGCTGGCCGCCGACGTGTACGACCTCGACCGCGACGAGATTCCCGGGGGGTTCGACGCGGCCTACGCTTTCGACGTGCTCGAGCACGTCGACGATCCATTCGCCACGCTGGCCGAGCTCGAGTCCCGGGCCGCGCTCGTGGTAGTCAACCTCTTGGAGCCGGGCCCCCAAGACACGCACCTCCACCGGCCCCTGCCCATCCCGGCCCTGCTGGACCGGGCCGCCGCAAGGGGGATCATCCGCTACCGCCTCTACCATGGGCGCTCGCACCTCGTCGCCTACAGGGGAAGCGGTCCACCCCTGGGCCGAATCGCCCGCCTGCGCTCTTCGGCCGAGCGCGCGCTTGGCGCTGTTGTGAGGTCTCGGCGTCGCTAGTGTGGCGCGCCCGAATTCCCTGTACACACTGAGGGCGTGGGTGCGCCCGAAGCGCAAGGCGCGAGGAGGGCGCATACCCGCAGGTATGCAACCGACGAGCAACGCCGCGATTCGGGATGCGGACGCGACCGAATGTAAGGGAACTTCGGGCGCGCCACACTAGCCGGAGCGCTCACCGGGAGGGGCTTGAAGCACGCCGTCGCAGTACGCGAATCGCCCTCCGCAGACGCGATGAGAGCGAGGCTTCCTCGATGATGACTACCTTGCGATCGCCTGACACCTTCTGGGCCCAACCCCATGCGCCATCTTGCTCGACGAAGTTGCCGAATGAGGGGTGCCGCTTGACCACCATGTCGAAGACGGCGCGAAGGTGGGGCATGGCGATCTCCGCGCTCGAGAAACGGTAGCTCACGTCATCCGGGTACTGGACGGTCGGGATCAGCGCCGGATGGTCCTCATGCCGCCAGTCGAGGTCGTCGACAAGGAGCCAGCCACCGGGCCTCAGAAGCTGTTCGACGAAGATCACCGCCGCGGTGTCCACGGTGAGCGACTTCGCGCCGTCCAGGTAGACGAAGTCGTACACCGGCTCGCAGTTACCCCGCTTGTCGCTACGTCCGGCCACCTGCTCCATCAGCCACCAGACGTAGCTGCTGTGGGGGATCCGGATCGTCTCGATGAGGTCTCGGACTCCGCAGCGTTCCCAAAGGACCTCGCACCACTGCTTGGCCTCGCTCCGATCGTCGAACTGAGCGGAGTCCACGGTCACGACGCGCCCTTCCCCGATCGCCCGCATCGCGCCCGCCATGTACGCGGCGGACGTGCCGTAGCAGGTCCCGATGTCGAGCGCCATGAGCGGTCTGGCCCCGAGGAAGTGATCCCAGATCCGCCGCCCTTGGGTCGGGGTCATCCAGGGGACATCGCCGATTCGCTCGACGAGGTCCCGGAACTGCCGGTCGTACGTGCTCAAGGCCACATCAGACCTCCGGAGAGCGCGCCATGTCATCAGACCTCGGGAGCACGCAGCATACCGTCAGACCTCCGGAGTGCGCGGCATCTCATTGCCAGCGGCGCGGGTGAGGTTGGCCGCGATCTGCGTGCGCCAGTACCGGGCCAGCGACGCGTCGCGGCCGACGCGCGCCGCCGCATAGCGGACCCCGCCGGCGAGCAAATTGAGCGAGCGGTATGCAAGGGTCTCAAGCGCCCCGTGCTCACGGCGGTAGAAGCGGTAGGTGTTGCGCATGTACGCCTCCGTCCGACGATCCCCGAAGGCCAATGATCCCGAAACATTGCCGACGTGCGCGACCACCGCGGCCGGATCGAAGCGGATCTCCCACCCGCGACGCCTCGCGCGCCAGCACCACTCCAGGTCCTCGACGTACATGAAGAAGCGCTCATCGAAGCCGCCCACCTCGTCGACCGCGTCGCGTCGGAGCAGCAGCGCCGCGCCGATCGCCCAGTCCACCGGGCGTGGCCGGTCGTGCGCCCATGCTCCGACCAGCGTCTTCTGCTCGATACGCCACCGTCCGGGCCATCGGGGCCCGAGCGTCGCGGCGGCGACACGAAGCGAGGGGAACGGGTAGGTAGAGCGCTCGAGGTTGCCTTCGGGATCCTCGATCCGGGGGGCGACGGCCGCGGCGCGGGGATGGTCCAGAGCCGTATCCACAAGCGTCCGAATCGCGCCCGGCCGAGGCCACGCATCGGAGTTCAGAAGGAAGAGCCAGGGCGCGCGCGAGCGCGCCAGCAACCTGTTGACACCGGCGGCAAACCCGAGATTCTCCCGGCCCACCTCGATTTCCGCTTCCGGCACCTCGCGCGCCAACCATTCGGGCGTGCCGTCCGAGGAGGCGTTGTCTCGCACGAGCACACGCAGTTCGCATCCCTGGTCGGTGTCGAGCAGCCGCCGGAGGGCACGGCCGGTCAGCTCCGCGGTGTTCCAGGTCACCACCCCGACGTCGACGCGGGGACGCTCGGCCATGAAGCCCCTCACAATAGGAGCGTGCGGCATCGCCGCAAGCGCCCGGTTATCACAAGCACCTCAAGGACATCAACGAACCCAGCATGTACGCGGACTCGGGATACCAAGTTGTTCTCATCCTATCTGCTGGGTGTTCGTTAGAGTCCAGGCACGTGGTGTACGACGGCCCTGGTGACGGGCTTTGAGATCAAGGACCACCGCTTCATCCTGAACGAGATCTGTTCCAAGGAGCTCGAGACAGGAGGAAGACGGTGGCCTCAAACAAGATGAACCTCACCGACTGGCTAGGCAAGCAGATGCAAGAGGCGGACGTCGATCTGCTCAAGGAGATGCTCTCCACGTTCATCCATGCCCTGATGGGGGCGGAGGCCGACGCGATCTGCGGGGCCGACTACCGGCAGAGAAGCCCCGAGCGCACCAACACCCGAAACGGCTACCGTCCCCGCGACTTCGACACCCGCGCGGGCAGCCTCGATCTGGCGATCCCCAAGCTTCGCTCCGGCAGCTACTTCCCCGCCTGGCTGCTGGAGCCCCGTCGGCGGGCTGAGAGGGCTCTGGTGGCGGTGGTGGCCGAGTGCTACGTAAAGGGCGTATCCACCCGCAGGGTCGACGCCATCGTGAAGACCCTCGGCATCGAAGGCATATCCCGCTCCCAGGTCTCCGAGATGGCCAAGAGCCTCGATGAGACAGTCGAGGCCTTCCGATCCCGGCCTTTGGACTCCGGTCCCTACCCCTACGTCTGGATCGACGCCCAAGCCCAGAAGTCGAGGGAGGCCGGCAGAGTCGTAAACGTCTGCTGTGTGGCGGCCACGGCCGTAAACGCCGACGGACACCGGGAGATCCTGGGCACGGATGTGTTCACAGCCGAGGACGGGGCGGCTTGGACGAGCTTTCTTCGCTCCCTTACCGCAAGAGGTCTTCACGGGGTGCGCCTGGTCATCTCCGACGACCACAAGGGTCTGGTGGGAGCCATCAGGGGCGTCCTCGGAGGGGCCAGCTGGCAGAGGTGTCGGACCCACTTCATGCGCATTGACCGGCCCTGGGGGTCGGAGTCAAGTGGTCAGCCATCAGCGGGTCTCCGATCGATGCGGCGTAGGTGCCGTTCCAGGGCGGTGGCGACTCGTTCATGGCGTGCGCTCTCGTCGGTCCAGCCACGGGCGTGGGCGTCGTCGCGAAGGGCAGTGACATCGGCGAGTTGCCCGGCAAGGACGTCGTGCCGGTCGGGGTCGGGAACGAAGTTGTCGCATTGCTCGCAGATGTTGGCGTAGCCGCACGAGCCAGCGATCGGGTCTCGTGAGCAGAACCCGTGAGCGACGCGTGTCTTGAGCATCTCGCTGTGGAGCCAGTCGACCTTGGCGGGGATCGCGATGCTGGCGCCAGCGGGGATGACGAAGAGCGGTCGCCGTCCTTTGACCTTGGTCATGGCGGTCTCGTAGGCGTCGCGGATGGTCGGCGACGCGAGCTTGGCGTAGCGCAGCGTCATCTCGGGAGTGACATGGCCGAGGAGGGCCATGAGAGCGGGCAGGTTCATGCCGGCGTTCACGAGACTGGTCCCGAAGGTGTGCCTGAGCTGGTGAAGGGTCACGTGCAAGGGCCGGCCGGCATGGTCGGTGAGGCTGGCGTTGGCGACTGCCGCGTGGAGTCCTTGGCTGAGGCGGTGCTTGCCGAGCCGGCGACCGCGTTCGCAGAACACGAAGTCGACGGGGTGCCCGTCGCGGGGATGGGGCAGCGAGCGGTGAGGGCCTCGATGTCGGGTCCACTCATCGAAGAGCTCGATGGTCTCGGCGTCGAGGGGGACCATGCGCTCGGTGCCGAGCTTGCCGATCGGGACGCGTAGCCAGGTCCCGCGGTTGTCGAAGTCGACGATGCAGTCGAGCTCGAGATCCAGCAGCTCGCCGACGCGCATTCCGGTCGCTCGGAGCAGGCCGATGCCGACACGAGCGAAGCGGTCATCGAGCCTGGCGGCGGCGGCCATCACGTCCCGGTCGACGCCGGGGGCAAGGGCCCGGGGCATGGCTTCGGGCAGGCGGGGGATGTCACCGAGGAACAGGAGCCGGCGTTGGGGCGCGGTGGGCCATCCCCATTCGGCGATGTCCTCGAAGAACACCCGCAGATCGACGACGTCTTGGTGGAACACGGTGAGCCCGACGGTCTTGCCGACGCCATTCGCTCCTCGCCACGGTCGTGTCCTGGCCCACGCGAGGAACGGTTCGATGTGGCGGGTGCGGTCGAGCTGATCGAGCCGGGCCACGTCAGGATGCTGGTTGGCAAGCCAGTCGCAGAGCACCCGGATGGCCTTGATCCGGCCCTTGCCCGTCGTGGGCCGCAAGGTGGTGGTGATGTGCTGGGCGTAGCGGACGACATCCCGACGGATCGCCGGTTGCGGGATGTCGGCGGCATGGTCGACCGAGGTCCGCGCTGGTGGTCGAGGATCACGCGGGGGCCGGTCGACGAGGCCCTGTTGGAAGCAGACCTGACGCAACGCTGCGGTCCGCTTCCCGAACCGGTCGGCCGTCGTTGCCGCGACGTTGACCGTGCTCGCCTCGGCGATAGCGGTGTCGAAGTCGCTGTCGGTCAGCTCGGTGAGGGTCTTGTTGAGCCACAAGCACAACACCGGAGCGGTGTGCCGCAACACCTGCCTGGTCCAGTTCGGGCTCCACCCGAGGTTCGCGGCGACCTCGGACGCGGGGGCGACGTCGGCATCGTTGGCGCGGGTCCACCACAGTCCAATGTCAACACCAGGAGGCTTGGCCAACAGGAGCTCCAGGTCGGCCCGGAGCCGTCGATCGACGAACAGCCAGGTCAACCACGGCCATGCCTTCAACCGGTGCAGATCGACCAGACGCGTGGCCGTCGGCCGCGTCATCCAGATGGCGGGGTCACCGTGTCGCTCCATGAACCGGTTCGCGGCCAGTTTGCGTTGAGAGCGCTGCGCGCTGTTCACGGCGATCGAGTCAACGAAGCGCTCGTAGTCGAGCACGGCGCCACGCTCGTCACTGATGAGGGCCAGGGCCGTCACCGGCCGGCCTGCTTGGCTCGGGCCCACTCCGCCGCGATCGTCTCCGGGGCGAGGTGAATGTAGGCGGCGGTCGTCTCGACGTGGGCGTGTCCCATCAGCTCCCGCAGCACCAACAAGTCGATGCCAGCGGAGGCGAGATCGGTCCCGAACGTGTGCCGCAAACGATGAGGCCGAACCCGGATCGCTCCGGTCCGGGTCCGATGGGTCCGGAAGATCTTCCGGAGGCCCGCCTCGGTCATCGCCCGGCCTGCAGTCGGGCCTCGCAGCACCACGAAACACTCTGGTGTCGACAGGCCCTTGGGTCGCTCCCGGTCGAGATAGGCGCGGACCTCACCGAAGAACGCCCGGTCGATCGGCACGATCCGCTGCTTGGCCCCCTTGCCGGTCACCTTCACCTGGCGCATCCCCATATCGACATCGGCGAGGCGGAGCGTTCGAACCTCGCTCGCCCGCAGCCCGCCGAGCAGCATCGCCAACGTGATTGCCCGGTCTCGATGGGTGTTCAGATCCGACAGGAACACCTCGATGTCCTCGGCGTCGAGGCTCTCGGGCAACGGGCGGTCCTGGCGCACCAACCGAGCTGGTGCCGCTGGCCGTCGGGCCCCGACATGGCCGAGCAGACCACGCCGCCGAGCCCGCAGTCCGCTCGATCGCCGAGGCGCCGGCACCGGGTTCACCTCGACTTCGCCGCTCATCACCGCGAACTCGAACAGGCCCCTCGCCGCCGCGACGCGACGATTCATCGTCGCTGGCGCAACTCCACGACCCTCACCGAGTCGGACAACCCGCGCCCGGGCCGCCGAGCCCGGTCGGGCCTGCCACTCCAGCCAGTCGAACACGTCCGAGGGGACAAGTTCACGCCACGGAACCCGAGCCTCGTCGAGGAACCGGGCCAGGGCCACCACGTCGTAGGCGTAGCCGCGCACGGTCGCCGCAGAGAACTGTCGCGCCTCGAGATGGGCTAGCCACCGGTTGCCGATCTCGACCAGCCCGGCGTCTCCAGCCAGTCGGTGAACGCCGTCCACACGGGTCACGCAGATGGCCATCGACGCCTCCCTCCGAGCCGAGTATGCGGCCACGCCGCACAGAGCGGGTGGACCCTGCCGACGCCGAGCCGGGACGACTGCCGGAGGGCCGGTTAACGGAGAACCTTCTCTCGCGAGTCCCTAAGTCCGCCCAGCCGTTCGTGGCCACTCTGGTGCGCTCCATCTTCGCCCAGCCCTCTGCAGAGGAGGTGGCTGCTCAGCTTGCCCGGGTGATCGAACAGCTCACCCCTCGCTTTGGCCCCGCCGCGGAGCTTCTTGAGGCCGCCGGGCCCGACATCACCGCCTTCGCCACCTTCCCCAGCGAGCACTGGCGCCAGATCTGGTCCAACAATCCCCAGGAGAGGCTGAACCGCGAGATTCGCCGGCGTACCGACGTGGTGGGCATCTTCCCCAACCGGGGGGCCATCATCCGCCTGGTCGGAGCGGTGCTCTCAGAGCAGCACGACGAGTGGGCCGTGGCCCGTCGCTACATGAGTGCCGAGTCACTCGCCAAGGCCATGGTGGTCGTGATCGACGGGGAGACCGAGGAGCTACTCGAGGAGGTGAAGCGAGAGCTCGTGGCCGCGGGTTAGCTACCCGATGAACGGGATGGAGTCGGTGTTCTCAAACACCACTTGCGCGGACGTGGCCG
>Ga0265292_1000231_pt1 | contig 96560 bp, 95 predicted proteins | sample Munlanlewell296A_FD_189080 | JGI IMG/M metagenome (GOLD analysis project Ga0265292, IMG submission 189080) | Leachate microbial communities from a municipal landfill in Southern Ontario, Canada - Leachate well 296A | ecosystem: Engineered > Solid waste > Landfill > Unclassified | place: Canada...
CTCTCTTTGCGTTACAATGTCTTTGTGTCATGGTGTTCCTCCTCTGGTTTTTTGTTTTCAGCGAAACTACATTACCAGATTCGAGGCCACCATGACTTAATTGTGCGAAAAATATTTTACGTTATCGAGGAATGCATTGGCTGTGGCTCATGCATTGAACTCTGCCCTGAGGTATTTGAACTTAAAGACGATAAGGCATGGGTGATAGGCCCTGACAAATGTAATACCTGTAATTGTCAGGAGGCTGTAGACATCTGCCCTGTTCAGGCAATAACCTGGAGTGAGGAGTAAACTAATCTATACACAGCATCATAAATACTTGCGCATTGTTTAAATCATCGGGCATCTAATATCCGTCTAATCTCTTTTGCAAGTTCAGAGGCTGTAAATGGCTTTTGTATGAAATTAATCCCTTTATCTAAAACTCCGTGGTGAGCAATTGCATTTTCTGTATAACCTGACATATATATTATCTTTGTCTCGGTATGCTGTTCTTTTATCTTTTCAGCAAGCTCATGCCCTCCGATTTTAGGCATTACCACATCGGTTAAAAGAATGTGTATTTTACCATGATATCTCTTGCATAGTTCCAGGGCATCAAACCCATCTTTTGCCTCAATTACTGTATAGCCAAGGCCCGCTAAAACTGTTGCAGCAATCTGCCTTACTTCATCCTTGTCTTCAACTACAAGAACAGTCTCCGAGCCTCGGGGCTTATCAGCCGCCTCTATCTCCTTACCGCCTGTCTCAGCTTCTTCCCTGACACAGGGCAGATATATCTTAAAGGTAGTTCCCCTGCCTGGTTCGCTATAAACATTAATATACCCGTTGTTCTGTTTAATTATCCCGTAAACTGTTGCAAGGCCAAGCCCTATCCCCTTTCCTATTTCCTTTGTCGTAAAAAACGGCTCGAAAATATGAGACCTAATCTCTTCTGTCATCCCTGCTCCAGTGTCTGACACTGAAATCATCACATATTCTCCGGGCCTGATATATAAATAACCTTTTGTATACTCTTCATCAATCAGGACATTTGCAGTCTCTATTGTAAGTTTTCCGCCTTCGGGCATAGCGTCCTTTGCATTGACAACAAGGTTCATGATTGCCTGCCCGATCTGGCCTGAGTCAACTCTTACATTCCAGATTTCAGGCTCTGTTATAACCTTAAACTCAATGTCTTCTCCAATAATCTGTTTGAGCATTTTCCCCATTTCTTTAATAATAATATCCAGATTTATCACCTTTGGGCTTATTATCTGTTTCCTGCTGAATGCAAGGAGTTGTTTTGTCAGGGCGCTTGCCATATTAGCAGCCTCTATCATGACTTGTATATTCTTTCTTGAAGGCTCCTCATCCTTTAGACTATCCAGTGCAAGTTCGCCATGCCCGAGTATGGCTGTCATATAGTTATTAAAATCATGCGCAACGCCTCCTGCAAGTTTTCCGATAATCTCCATCTTCTGTGCCTGCCTGAGTTGTTCTTCAAGCCGTCTCTCTGTTGTTATGTCATCTCTTATGGAAACAAACCTTATCGTCTCTCCTTTTTCGTCCTTGACAGGAATTACAGATATACGCTCTTCATACTCTGTGCCGTCCTTCCTTTTATTCTTTAATGTGCCTGACCATATATTTTGTCCGGCAATGCCGTTCAGAAAATTATCTGTAAGTTCCTTGGATTGAATTTGTGAGTAAAGTTTTCTGCCGATGAGTTCATCCCTGGAATAACCTGTCATATTCTCAAGGGCCGGGTTTACATACTCAATGACCATATCCCTGTTTGCAATCATTACGCCCTCTCCTGATTCCTCAAGCGCCTGCGTTATAAGGTGTTCCCTTTCTATGAGTCTCTTTATGATTAATGTTTCAGCAATGATTAGTGATATAGCCTCTATAAATTCTATCTCTGTACTGCTTAATATATGACCATTTTCCAGATAAAGCACAATTATCCCCATTACCTTATCTTCATGTTTGATAGGCACACAGTAATGTCCGTGAGGGAATATACCTTCATATACAATTTCATGTTCTTCATCCAATGAAGACTTATGTATACTCTTGCCGTTTTTAGCGGCCTTTCCGCACAGACATTTTCCAAACGGAACCTCTGCACACATTTTTTTAAGAGATTCCGTCATATCTTTATCTGCCTTCAGAATAAGCATTTCCGGATTTACTTCATCTAATAGAAATATCCCGCCCTTGCCCTGGATGCTGAGCCATTTAATGGAAAGTATTGTCTCAAGAACTTTTTTAAGAAATAAACTAATATCTCCAGCCTTCTGAGATGCCTTCAGGATTTCAGAAACAGCATACTGCATTTCATAGCGCTGGGAAATGGCCTCATTGCTCTTATAAAGGTCATTGAGTGTCTTATATGTAAAAGCTGAGAGCCTTCCGATTTCATCCCTGCTTTGATAAATGCTTATATTTCCTATCTTCCCATCTCCAACAGCTTTAATCTGCGAACTCATATTAAGTATCGGACCTATGAAATAACGATAAAACCCAATAAACAAAAAGATTATGCTCAATCCGCTTAATACATAGATAACGACAACAATATTCTTCTTAAAGGTCCTTTCTCTCTCTATCCTCTGGCTGAAAGATTCCCTGAATTCATTAATAGAGAGTTCTATTTTTTTCAGCTCATTATGTATCTGCCTCAATTCAGGTTCTTCAATTGTTCTATCAGCTGACAGCGCATTTAAAAGGCTCCCGATTCTGATAAATGCCAGTTTTGTCGTGATAAGATTGCGGAGTTCGTTCTTTGGAAGTTTTTTTGACTCTAAAGGCTTCATAGCCTCAGGTATATTGCCTGCAATCTTTTTAGCAGCCTCCATATCAGGTTTAGCGCCTGTAAGCGATTTATATATATGCTCCTCGGCGCCAAGTATATTTTCAGCCACAAGCAGGCTTGTTATGATAGAGTTGTTCAGCTCATTATAATCAGTAAATAATTTAAATGAAAAAATAACCATTACAAGCACCAGGAGAGAAATGATGATTGATTTTGCCTTTAGTGTCATCTGCCTGCCTCTATGTTATAGCCGTGCTTCTTAAATACCTTAATCCCCTCTGTTTTGAAATAGTCATAAAACTTTTTCGAGAGCTCAGGGTTTTTGGATGTCCTAAGAAGAGCTACCATCAGGGGATCCCTTATTTCATATTCTTTCTCAAAAGGGACCACTAAAAGCCCCTTGCCTTCAGGCACATAAGCCATCACATTCCACTCTATTACAGCATCCGCACCTTTTCTCTTGTGTAAATCCCGGAAGAGCCTGAGGTCATCCTGAGAGTCTGAGCCGTAAACAACGACATTATTCAAAATCTCCCTGCCCCTTGGATGTCTCAGAAGCATATCATTAACTAATTTCCCGAGACTCGCCTGTGCCGGATTTGACATGACAAGCCTTATCCCCTTTTTAGCAAGGTCATTTAATCCCCTTATCTTATCCCTGTTTTCAGGGGGAATTAATATTGACGGGATATGCCATGCAATAAAGGCATGTTCTTTTACAAATCCTTTTTCAACAGATATATCCATATTCTTTTTGTCGCCTGACATGAATACATCCACGTCTCCATAGGTTTCAATATATTGCCTTAAAACTGCTGAGCCTTCAAAGTGGACATCCACGCCTATGCCTGTCTGATGAGTGAAATCGTTTGCTATCTCAGTCACAGGAATCTTCATTCCAGCGCCGCTGAAGAAAACGATAAAATGGTTATTTTTTTCAGATAGAAAAAGAGAGGCTGTAAGGATTATTAGAGAGAAGATAACAAGCAGTATAAGATATTTTTTTCTTTTAGCCACCTCGCCCGCCTAATGTATTATAGCAATGATTTTTTTAAAATCCAACCTGTTTTAGTCTGTTACAAGATTTTCTATGATTTTTCTGATAAACTTTATAACTGAAACACCCTGCGGTCTCTGCCGCAGTTCCCTATTTTTGTCATTCCGGCTTGTCCGGAATCTTTCCGATCGCTCTTCAGAAGGATTCCCGACGCGCTTCTCTTGCGGGAATGACAACAAAAGGAGTTATTCATTTTTTGGACGCCCTGCGGTCTCTGCCGCAGGGTTCTTCACAAGGGGGCAACATGAACAGATGGCAAGTTAATATATGTTTTCTTGTTTTCACATTGTTTCTCATGCCATCCATATCCTCTGCAACAACAGACTATGCCCGCCAGACGGGATTTGAGTGCAAAGAATGCCATGTCGATGCAATCGGAGGAGGCAAACTAACAAAAGAAGGCGAGAACTATCTCGACGAGATGAAGATCAAGGGCCTTTACAGGCCTCTGACAAATATACAGAAAGTCATACGTTTTGTCATTGGTTATATCCATCTTTTTTTTGCAATAATATGGTTTGGAACAATACTTTATGTTCACCTGCTCCTGAAACCGGCATATGCTTCAAAAGGGCTTCCAAAGGGAGAGCTTTTTCTGGGATGGCTCTCCATTATAATCATGGCAATTACAGGAACACTGCTTACCATCGCGAGGATACCGGCATGGAAGGTCTTATATACAACAAGGTTCGGCATCCTTCTGAGCATTAAAATCATCCTTTTCCTGATAATGGTTTCAACAGCCGTTATGGTAATAACTTATATAGGCCCAAGGATGAGGAGAAAATGGGGAATAAAAGGGAAGGTAGAAATACAACATGGTAAACGTGATCTTGCATACGAGGAACTCCACAGTTTTGACGGAAAAGAAGGCCGGCCTGCTTATGTCGTATACAAAGGATTAATCTATGATGTAACGGGAAGCAAACTCTGGAAGAACGGCTCTCATCTCCAAAAACATCTGGCAGGCCATGACCTCACGGATGCATTAAAAATGTCGCCGCATGGAGAGGAAAAGATTCTTTCAATGCCACAGATCGGAAAACTCATTGAGTCAACGGAAAAACCCTCAATACCTTTTTACGAAAAACTCTTTTACTTCTTTGCCTACATGAACCTTGCGCTGGTATTTCTTATAGTCTTTGTAATAGCGCTCTGGAGATGGTGGTAAACATATGATATATATCATTGCCCTTATCTCCCATGCCATGTTATTAATAAGACATGCAGCTTAACAATCCAAGAAGAATCACATAGGAGGCATTTATGGAAATACTGGACTTTAAAAAGCTGATAAAGTTTTCTCCGGATAAAATCTCAAGAGACATGCTATCCGACAAACCTGAGATGCGCATTGCGCTCATGTGCCTGAATGAAGGCCAGAAACTCGAACCTCACAAGGCTCCCCTGCGTCTTTTGATGTATGTTGTTCAGGGTAAAGGCACATTTACCGTAGGCGATGAAAAGATAGAGGCTGATGAAAAGACCTGCGTCCTTTGCGAGCCTTTAGTGCAGCACGGCTTTGAGGCAAACAAGGGCGAAAAGCTTGTTGTGATGGCAATTGTAACGCCGGTGGAGTAATTACTAAGGAGTTCATAAATAAAGCCACATAAATCACCCTCCCCTTTATCCCCTCCCCTCAAGGGAGGGGCAATATTATTACCCTCTCCCCTGGCGGGAGAGGGCGAGGGTGAGGGGACCTTACTTATGGTCTTATTATATAGCCTTGCATAATTAAAGCGTCATTGCGAGGAGCGGAGCGACAAAGCAATCTCTGTTTTTCAGATACAAATGCAAGATTGCCACGCCCTTCGGGCTCGCAATGACATGTAGCGATCTTTATGCAAGGTTATATAGTAAGTGCATGGTAGAGGCTTATGTAACAATCTGTTTTGTGGAGCATGAAAATATCTGCTATAATTAGTATATGAAGGTTTTCAAGGAGATTAGGTTTTTGAAGCCACAAAAAAATTCTCTCATAAGGAGAGTGTCTGTCTGTCTGTCTGTCTGTCTGTCTGTCTGTCTGTCTGTCTGTCTGTCTGTCTGTCTGTCTGTCTGTCTGTCTGATTATCCCCTTATTTGCAGTATTCAAAAATCCCCTTGCCATTATTACAATTCTTTTTCATAAAGGAGCATCAATATGACCCATAGAAAACATCAGGAAGAAGATGTTATTTATTTTTTGCAAAAACTTAATAATGACGTAAAGGAATTTATTCGAAACTCCATAGAATCATCAATGAGTCTTGAAAAATGGAGCGCCTTATCCAATGGTTTTAAGCCATTCAAGTGCTGGGAAATTAAAGGATGCACAAAAAAAGACTGCCCTGCTTATGGCAGTAAAGATTGTCGCTGCTGGCTTCAGGTCGGCACCCTGTGCGGAGGTAAGGTTCAGGGCGAATTTGCAAAGAAATATAAGACCTGCTTTGAATGCGATGTCATGAGACTTATTTCTCAGGAACCTGTAATGGCCCTCTATGAGAACATAAACACCCTTATCTTTCACCTGAATGACAAAACCGTTAAGCTCAGTGAGCTTGCCATCAAAGACCAGCTTACCAATCTCTATAACAGGCATTTCTTTAATGAAATAATAGAAAAGGAGACTTCAAGGGCAGAAAGGAGAACCGAGCCTCTGTCCTTTGTCATGATAGACATCGATAATTTCAAGGAGATTAATGACACGCTCGGCCACTTGACCGGGGATAAAATTCTTGCCGAAGCAGCCAACCTCCTTACAAATGCTGTTCGTAAAGCAGATATCGTGTTTCGTTTCGGCGGTGACGAATTTCTGATCGTGCTGGCAAATGCCGACTGCGACATGGCGACGGGAATGGCCCAAAGGATAATGGATAGCGTTGAGTGCTGGAACAGGGATCATGGGGACGCCGTTGGTTGCATGCTTTCATTCAGCATCGGCTGTTCAACATACGAGAAAGACCGTGATGTGCTTGAAACCCTGAAAGAAGCCGATGCAAGGATGTATCAGAATAAAAAGGAGAAAAAGAATGCGGAAAATTCTTGATATTATCGCCGACTCCATAGTGATAATCGGCAAAGACTTTAAAATTGTCTTTGCCAACAAGGCAATGCTTGAACTTTGCAGACTAAAAGAAGACGACATTATCGGCCGGATGTGCCATGAAATTTTTCATGGATGTCATGAGCCGTGCGGCGCTGCATGTCTTTTTGACGCCCTCTGCCCGCTTGCGAAAATATTCAAAACCGGCAAGGCGGTATCCGTCACTCACCGGCACATCATGCCCAACGGCAGAGAACTTTTCTCTGACATCACCGCATCTCCCCTCAGGGATGAAAAAGGCGAGGTCATACAAATTATAGAGGTCTTGAGAGATGTTACAGAAAAGGAAGTAATGAGAAAGAAACTTGAGGAACAGGAATCTTTCCTCGAATCAATCCTTGAAGGCATTGGAGACGGTGTTGTTGTCATAGACAGGGATTTCAAGATTATTTCAGCAAATAAGGGTTATTGCAGTCAGGTTAAGATGAGCTGTGACGAAATGATAGGCAAACACTGTTATGAGGTTTCGCATCATCTTTCAAAACCCTGCTATGAAAATGGAGAGGAGTGCTCTGTAAAAGAGGCATTTGAGACAGGTTCAAGCCACAGGATAATCCACACGCATTTTGATAAGGAGAATAAACCGATTTACATAGAGACTGTTTCATATCCCTTAAAAAACGAGTCAGGCAATACAGTGTCTGCCATCGAGGTGCTCACAGATGTTACAGGGAGGTTTGGCCTTGAAAAGAATTTAAAGGAGAAAGTTAAAGAACTTGAGGAGTTTTATGATATGGCTGTTGGCAGGGAATTGAAAATGATGGAACTGAAAGAGGAGATAGAGAGGCTGAAGGAAGAATTAGAAAAGCATAAAAAGTCATGAAATCAAAACTTGCCATTGCTGTTTCACTTTCCGGCTGGATTCTTCTTGTGGCATATATCTTTTATGATTATGTTGTATACGATGATCAAATAATAAGCCATTTCTTTCAGCCGCCGTATCGTTATGAACTTTTTTTCCATATCTTGATTGCCATTGCGCCTTTCATCTCCACAGTCATGGGGTATCTTGTGAATAAAAGGATAGAACTCCTTAAGTCCGTTAAAGAATCGGAAAAAAAATATCATGACCTTTATCAAAACGCCCCTGACGGGTATCATTCGGTTGTCCCTGACGGCACGCTTCTATTCGTCAACGACACGTGGCTGAAGATGTTCGGGTATGAAAGGACTGAAGTGGAAGGCAGGATGAACCTTAAAGAACTGCTTACTGATGAAGGGCTTAAGGGATTCGAAAAAAACAATCCCTTGTTGAAAGAGAAGGGTTGCATAGAAAACATTGAAGTCGATATCAGAAAAAAAGACGGGACCTTTCTGCCTGTCATAATAAATGCAACCGCGGTTTTTGATGAAAAAGGGAATTTTCTGAGAAGCAGGACTACTGTCAGGGACAATACCATTAAAAAAGGTTACCAGCAAATACTTGAGCGCGCGTCGGAAGAATGGAAGGCAACCTTTGATTCCATGCCTTATGGCGTCATGCTTCTTGACAGCGAGTGCAATATCATAAGAACAAATAAATACATCTCAGACCTTTCGGGCTTACCTTTCAGAGAATTGATCTCTAAAAAATGTTATGACGTTATACATCATGAGGGTAAACCTCCTGAAGGTTGTCCTCTGGAGAAGTCCGTCAAAAGCAAGAACACAGAGACACTTGAATATTACGAGCCACTGCTTAATAAGCATTTCATGCTGAGTATCACTCCTGTCTTTGATGAAGAAGGCATAACAATTGCCTATGTGCATTCAATAATTGATATTACAGATTTAAAGGGTAAAGAAAAGAAACTTATTGAGAGCCGCAATGCTTTCCTGAATATGCTCAAAGATGAAACCTCTGCTTATAGGGAACAATGGGCGCTGTCCAAGAAACTTGAAGTTAGCAACGAAGACCTCCAAAACACTCTCACGAAATTCAAGGAGGCGCAAGACATGATTGTACGCTCTGAAAAGCTGGCTTCCATCGGCACCCTTGCCTCGGGTGTAGCACACGAGATACTCAATCCGCTAAACATCATGAGCGCCATCGTGCAGGTGCTGAAAATGGAATCCCTTCCACAAAAAATGGCGGAAGACCTTGACGAGGTAATGAATCAGATAAACCGCGCTACGAAAATAACCAACGATCTCCGCACGTTCGCCCATCAGAAAAAGACGGTAATGTCTCATGTGGACATACATAATATCTTCGACAGGACTGCCAGCCTCATAGAACATGCCTTCACCCTCGACAACATAGTGATAGAAAGGGCGTACGATAAAAACATTCCCCTTATCTATGCGGACGAAGACCGGTTAGCGCAGATATTCTTGAACCTTCTCAACAACGCCAGGGATGCGATGAAAGGAAGAAAGAACAACATCATAAATGTAAAAACCACATTGGTAGAAAACGGGATGGAGATACGCTTTTCAGATAACGGACCAGGCATACCGGAAAAGATTCTCGACAAAATATTCAACCCCTTCTTTACCACGAAGGACCCCGGGCAAGGGACCGGCCTCGGCCTTTCGCTCGTATACTCGATGATAGAAAATCACGGTGGAACGATACACGCTAAAAGTGAGGAGGGAAAAGGGGCAACATTCATCATATTTCTTCCGGCAAATAAAAAAACAACAGGAGAAAGCAGTGACCAGGTTTGAAAAAACACTTTGCTGCTACTTGGCGGGAAAACTTTTGCAAGAAACCGGATAAATCTGTTAGAATTTTAATACATGAAGCACGGAGGATTTAATGAGTGACAAAAAAAGGGTTTTGATAGTTGATGATGAGTACGCTTTCTGCAAGACGCTGAAAGTATTTTTTGAGAAGCAGGGGTTCGAGGCACATCTTAGCACCAACGGTGAGCAGGCGATGGACATGATAAAGGACCTGCACCCGGACTTCATGACATTAGACATTCGCATGCCCGGAATAAACGGATACGAGGTGCTGGAAAAAACCAAGTGGGTGGATGACAACATAAAAATAATCGTCATAAGCGCCATAGACGTTCCAACCATGGAGGACTCACTAATGCGGCTGGGAGCGAAAGCGGTCATTAACAAACCGGTAGACCTGAACAATTTGCTGGATACGGTAAAAAGGCTCCTTTCGTAATCTGCCGAAGATAAAAAATAGGTGTAACCTTTTAAACGGGAGCGTTTGAATGCAAATTAATGACATACAATTCGATGAGCTTGGACCTCAAAAGATCATACACCTTTATTCACCAAAGACAGGGCTTAAGGCAATAGTTGTTGTTGATAATACGGCATTAGGCCCTTCAATAGGAGGCGTAAGGGTGTCACCTTCAATAACAGCAGTTGAGGTGGCACGTCTTGCAAGGACAATGACCCTGAAAAATTCCATTGCCGGCCTTCCTCACGGCGGTGGAAAAGCCGGAATAATTGCAGACCATACCGACCCAAAAAAAGAACTATATTTCAGAGACTTTGCCATACAAATTAAAGCGTTACTTGAATATATTCCAGGGCCTGATATGGGCAGTGACGAGCAGGCAATGGGATGGATTTTTGAAGAGATAAAAAGGGCTGTCGGCTTACCTGAAAAAATGGGCGGACTGCCTCTCGACAAGCTCGGCGCAACAGGTTTTGGGGTTGCTGAATGCGCAGAAATTTCATGCCCTTTTGCCGGTATCAAGCTTAACGGCGCAAGGATTGCGATTCAGGGTTTCGGAAGCGTAGGCAAGGCAGCAGCAAGGTTTCTTGCAAAAAAAGAGGCAATAATAGTTGCTGCAAGCGATACAAAAGGAACAATCCATAATCCTAACGGATTAGACGTTAAAGAACTCATAGAAACAAAGGTCTCAACAGGCAGTGTTATAAATCATAAAAAAGGGAACGTCAGGAAGCCCGAAGAGATATTCTCTATTGATTGCGAGATACTCGTCCCTGCTGCAACGCCTGATATAATCCACAAAGACAATGTCCGGGGAATAAAGGCAAAGATGGTACTTCAGGGCGCAAACATTCCTGCCACAAAAGAAGCAGAAGAAATCCTTCACAAAAGAGGCATAATTGCGGTGCCTGATTTTATTGCTAATGCAGGCGGAGTTATTATGGCTGCAATGGAGTATGCAAAAAAGACCGAAAAAGAAGCTTTTGAAGCGATATCTCAGAGAATTAAAACCAACACAAAACTGATTCTCGAAAAATCAAAAAATGAAAACCTATTGCCGCGTCAGGTTGCAGAAGAGATTGCAAAAGAGCGGGTGCTGAAGGCAATGCAAAATAGTGGATAGTATTTAGTGAACAGCCGTCAGGCAGAAATATTCTCTTAAAATGCCATGCCGATAGAAACGCCGGGCATAACTTTTTGATTGCTGAATCCATATGCCAGATAAACCTGAAAGACAGGGATCAATACCCGCCTTACATAAATCCTCATAGACACCCCGGCATCTGATTTGCTGTCCGAGACACTGAAGCTTTGATATTCATTTCTAAAAATAGCATTATCTGCAAAGGTAACAAAAGAAAGCCTTGCTTCCTTAAATGAATAGACCGGCACGATATACTCTATTGCAGAAACTACTGCACGGTCCGCCTGAAATCTTCCTCTTTCGTAACCCCTCAGCTGCTCGATTCTAAAGCGATGTCCATACGTAAGGTTGTCTCCAAACATGCCTGAATTCATAAAAACCAGATTATGCCGTAAGGCCGGATTAAGATAATAACTGAATCTCCAGCTGAATATTTTTCTGTTAAAGTCAGAGCCCAATGATTCAAAATCCTTTTCATAGAGCATCCTGCCTGTAAAACCCTTAACAAAGTCCTCCTTATAATCAGCTTCATCCACATCAAGAGACAGGCCAAACATGCCTTCCCTTCCATTTTCCGGGCGTCTTACGGTATCCTCGGAATCGCTGTAAGTTAATTTGCTATATTTATAAATAACCGAAAGTGTCATTTTCCTATAAAAATTGTAGCCAAGGCCTGTATCAACGCCCCTGACTGCTTCGTAATAATTGTTTATCTCCTGTTTTTTGTCCCACTCATCTACAAGTGTTTTTATATTTTTAAGAGAAATAAATAACCTGGATTTTGAATCCAGAACATTCTTGTCATGATAAAACAGCATCTCGCTGAACTTATTCTTTTCCCGGAAAATAGTTGCTGATATTCTTTTGTGGTAACCGAGCAGGTTTGATTCCGTCAATGATATTCCATATCTCGATTCATTTTCCCTGAATGAGGCAAACGGAAACGGTATAACAGACCACTTATCCTTCAGGCTTATCTTCAGCCTTACCCCTTCCCCTGCCCTTTCAGCTTCAACCTTAATGTCATAGAACATCCTCGAATTCAGGAGAAGCCGCTCAACATTCCTTTCCAGGCCTTCGGTATAAACATCGCCGGCCTTTACATCTATTATCCTGAGTATTACACTGTCCCTGGTCTTTGTATTTCCAGAGATGTCTATAGCAGTAATCAAACTGCTGTTTTCAGCTTGGGCAACTGAGGCGGCAAAGATTATTATTAATATGATGTATATTGTGAGGTTTTTAGTTTTCATTTTTTTATTATGATAATCAACTCTCTGTTTATTTTTGATTTGGTATTATACATTTTTAAAAAGAATGATGTTCATATTTAATTCTACTTATTAATTTACTCGCTTCTTCCAGTACGGATTTGCAATATCTTCAAATGCGGTAAGGGCGGCTGAGGCTCCCTGTGAGACTGCTGTAACAATCTGCTTGATGCCCCCTGTGATGTCGCCTGCTGCGTAAACCAGAGGCATCGAGGTTCTCATCCTGTCATCAACCTTTATATAACCTTCTTCATCAAGCGCAAGGCCGAGTTTTTTTGCTATATCGTTGTAAGGTTCATATCCGATGGCTATAAAAACAGCATCAGCCTTAATGTCCTTTGTTTGACCTGTCTTAATATCCTTGATCACGACCTTTTCAACAATCTTGTCTCCAATGATTTCTTTCACCTGACTGTTCCAGAAAACAGGGATATTCCTCTGAAAGATACTCTGCTGAAGCCTTTCTTCTGCCCTGAATGCATCCTTTCTGTGAACAATTGTGACATGGGCTCCAAGACTATCAAGATATAATGCATCTGTTAAAGCGCTATTGCCGCCTCCGACAACTATCACGTTTTTGCCGTCTTTAAAAAGATAACCATCGCATGTCGCGCAATAACTGATTCCCCTGCCCGCAAGTTTTTCTTCTCCAGATGCGTTAAGCTTCTTGCTGCCGGCGCCTGTTGCAATGATTATCGCTTTGGCATTATACATTCCACTTGAAGTTACTATCTCAAACCCTTTGTCTTTCTTTTTAATATTATCTACCCCGTCTCCCTGAAGAACAAGCGCATATTCCATCGCCTGTTTTGCCATCAAATCAACAAGGGTCTTTCCTGCAATGCTTACAAAGCCGGGATAGTTTTCAACTACCGGAGTTATCGCCACCTGCCCTCCGATATTCGCCTTTTCAAATACAATGCTTTTAAGGCCGCTCCTTTCAGCATACATGGCAGCTGTCAGGCCTGCGGGTCCTCCTCCGAGTATTACAACATCGTATTCTCTCAGGTCCTCTCTTCCGGCAGGCATTACATACTCCACTGGTTTCCCTTCTATTACTGATTCTACAAAAACCTCTTCAGGCTTAAGGCCCGAGGCTATCAATGTCTCGCCAACAAATGTCTTTGGCACAGACATGGCAGCATATTTTTGGGCAAGGTCTTTGTTTTCATATATCTCTATGACCTCTACTGAGACAAGGTCTTTCTTTTCCAGTGCAACTGAAACAGCGTCCAGAACCTGCTGGGGGCAGTAAGGACATGTCGGACTTACGAATACTTTTATCTCCCTTTTTTCTTTAAGCCGTTGCAGCCTTTTTTTAGAATCATCAGTGAGAATGGTCTGACCGGTAGACGCCATTATTATTGCCATGACTATGGAACGTCCTTCCTCTCCGGCAGGCGCTCCTGTATAGCGGATGCTATATTTGTCAGGAGCTATAAGCACAGTCGGCGACCGCATGACATTACGTTTCACGGATTGTTCATCTCCGATTTTATAATAGGTTGCCTTGATTTTATCAGTGAGCTCTGACATTGTCTTTATCAGGTCTACAGTGAAATCATTGAACATATCATTTATGCCTTCTTTGGTATAAACCTCAATGACAACAGCATCCCTGAGCTGCCTGAACGCATCCTGCAATACTTTTTTAACATCTTCTGTGATTATTTCACTCTTGTTTTCCATAAAAGATATTCTATCAAAAAAAATGTAATACTAACAGTGATGTTTAATAAAGATGGAGTAAAGTATTCAAGAGGTTTTTTAACAGACCGGATATTTTAAAAAAGGATTCCTATTCCTAAAAATACCTGAATCAGGTACAGGCAGATAACTAAAATGCCCCGCCTGAAATGAGGGGTTCTCCACGCTGAATCAGGGCCTTTTATTTTTCTTGAAATCAAAAAAGCAGTAGTTATTGAAAAAATTATAGCCAGCCCTGTAATGAAATGCGGGGGATACTTTAATAATCTTCCATAATCAAGATAAATCAGAATTGCTCCGGCAAAAAAACCTGTGGCTCCCATTATCGCAAAAATAGGCCCTGATTTCCTGTGCCTTTTTATTGTTGCGAATTGTGGATTGCCTGCCTTTCTCCCTCTTCTTATCTTTAATCCAAGCCAGCCCTGATAAATAAATAAAAGCATCATCATGGCATTGTAGGAGCCGTGGACAAGCCTGAGGTTGGCTATGAGTTCCTTGTCAATCATGTTTAATAAAACTCCTTAAGGGTTGTTTCGAGTTTTGATAAATCAGGCAGCTGCTTAACAAGCGGCTTATCCATAATTACCGGTATCCTTTCCTCAAGCATCTGACGGTTGTTTCTGTAAATAATGCCTATGGGAATTCTGTCTCCCCATTCAAGAGACCTTTGGAATGCACTAACTCTGTCCTCAGAATTGTATTCAGGCTCTATATGATATACCCTTTGCCTGTACCATTCATATGTATTGATTTTGTTGAATGTAACGCAGGGCTGTAAGATATCAACCAGAGAAAATCCCTTATGATTGATTGCCTCTTTCATTACACCCTTTAAATGTTCCATATCACCGGCAAACCCCCTTGCAACAAAACTGCAATCAAGCGCAACTGCCAGCGCCATTGGATTCAGTTGTTCAGAAAAAACTCCGAACGGCTGGTTCTTTGTCTTCATGCCTTCCATGCTTGTTGGAGATGCCTGCCCTTTTGTCAGGCCGTATATCTGATTGTCATGAACAAACAGCTTTACGTTTATATTTCTTCTTATCGCGTGATTCAGATGGTTTCCGCCCTCTCCGTAACAGTCGCCGTCACCAGCAACAGCTATGACTAGCATCTCATGATTCGCAAGCCTTATCCCTGTTGCAACCGGCAATGTCCTTCCATGAAGCCCGTTAAATGTATTGCATTTGAGATAATGGGGAAATTTTCCTGCCTGCCCTATTCCTGAGACAATGGTAAACTGATGCGGCTCTATTCCGAGTTCAACAACAGCATCCTTGAAAGTCTTAAGGATACCAAAGTTACCGCATCCAGGACACCACGTTGGAGTCTGTCCTTTATAGTCGTCTAATGTTGGCATCTATCTCCTCTACTAGCTCTTCAAGTAAAAACGGCCTTCCATCAAACCTGTTAATGCTTGCCTTGAATTCAAATCCTGTTTCAGCTCTCATAAGCCTTGCAAACTGTCCTGTTGCATTGTTCTCTATGCAGATAGTGAGTTTCGCATCTCTCAACAGCTTAAGATAATCAAATTCCCCCCTCCCCTTTGCCCCCTCCCCTCGAGGGAGGGGGGTGGGGGAGGGAAACGGATATATTTCACTGAAATGAAGCATGGCTATTTTCACGTTCTTAGAAAGCGCGTCGACACTCTCTCTCATAACCCCATAATTTGAACCCCACCCCACAACCACTATATCTGGTTTGCTGTCTCCATAGAGAACAGGCGGTTCTATCTCCTGTCTTATCAATGGCAATTTTTTGAACAGCCTCTTATTCACCATCTTTATCCTTGTCTCTGCATCTTCAACTATATGCCCCTCTTCATCATGTTCATCGCTGTCTGTAACAACAAGATGCCTTGATTCTCCGGGAATCGCAAGAGGTGACACGCCGCTCTCCGTAAATGCGTGCCTTTTATATTCAGAGAGTTTCTCCATTGCCTCTCCCCTGAGCCTGTATTCTGTATTTCTCAGCTTAGAAACATCAAAGCCATCAAATGTCCATTCAGTGTCTGAAAGATATGTATCAAACATGACAATTACAGGAATCTGGTATTTTTCCGCAAGATCAAAAGCCTTATTCGTAAGATAAAAAGCCTGCTCAGGCGTGCCCGGCGCAAATATAACCCTTGGGAATTCTCCATGTGCAGTATATAGAGCGAAATTAAGGTCAGCCTGCTCTGTTCTTGTCGGAAATCCGGTTGCAGGCGCAGGCCTCTGCCCCAGTGCAATCACTATCGGAGTCTCTGTCATGCCTGCAAGAGAAAGCCCTTCCACCATTAATGCAAAACCACCGCCTGCAGTTCCCGTCATCGCGCGCACGCCTGCAAAAGAAGCTCCCAGCGCCATGTTAATTGCCGCTATCTCATCTTCAGCCTGCTCTACTATAATCCCGTATTCCTTTCCCTTGCCTGCGATATAGTTCATAATTCCTGTTGACGGCGTCATTGGGTAGGCTGAATAGAACTTGCATCCTGATGCAACTGCACCGAGGCCGATAGAGTCAATTCCTGCTATCAGCATCTTGGGTTTTGCCAAAGGAGCAGCGGAAAATGAGCACGTGATGCACTGCTTAACGGCAAAATCGTGTCCTGCCATAGCAGCATTCACATTTGCCTTTATGATGTCTTCGCCTTTTTTCCCGAATGTATCTTTTATAATCCCAAGCAGTATGCCGGGTTCCATCCCGAGCATCCCGAGCACTGCGCCTGTTGCAACCGTATTTGCCATTATCTTGCTGCCGCCATGCTCCGCTGCCAGATCAACAAACGGGATATCAAGGAACCTCTGGTTCTCATGTTTCTGTTTTAATGCAGAAGAGTCATAGATTATCCGGCCATTATCCGAGAGCTCTTTCTCATGCAATGTAATGCTCTCTTTATCGAGAGCAACAAGGATATCAATCTTCACTCTGGACGACATAACAGGTTTATCTGAAAATCTTATCTGGAAAAAATTATGGCCTCCCCTTATGCGGGATTCATAGTCCTGATGCGTAAAGACATGATAGCCTGACCTCGAAAATACCTTTGCCAGCGTATCTCCTATGGTCTGGATACCCTGCCCTGCCTCACCGCCTATCTTTATCGTATAGTCCACTTTTTCACCAATAAATCCAGTTAATCATGGGAATTGCCTTTGAGCGGATTTATTTTGCCGATAGTCATAAGTAGAGAAATTAGAAAACAATAGAGAGATAAAATACCTCGGAGGGCGAAGCCCGAGAATGAGCGAAAAGGTTGTTCCCATGGATTAAACACGCTATTTAACAAGGCTGTCCTTAAACCTGTTCAGCCACATAATATGGCTTCTCTCTTCATTTATGATCTCGTCGACAACATCCTTTTCCTTAATCACATCCCTTATCGCATAGTAATAAAGCAATGTTTCTTTCTCAAACCCGAGAGCAAACTTCACAGCACCAGCCGCGCTTTTTACATGTTCAAGAGATGGCAGAGATTTTTTCTTTCCAAGAAAAAACTCCGACTCAACAATTGCCCTCAAATACTCAGAGACATCTTCCCATCCTTCTGGTTCTTCATCCTTAACTTTTGTCTTCAGGTCAGAGAAGGTTTTTTCATGCTGCAATTCCTTTTCCGCAAGAGTTTTGAAAAGACCTTGCAGTTGATTGTCCTTTTTAAATTTCTTTGCCATTCTGGTATAAAATTCATATCCAAGTTTCTCTGCCCGGACAGCCTGCTCGATAACTTCGCTGATAGAAAACTTTTCCATTAATCCCCCTATTTAGTGTTCATGATGTTCGCTGTGTCCTCCTGAAATCACATAAACCGCATTGCCCTCCCCATTATTATCCATGAGATACGATTCCTCTCCCCTCAAATAAAATGCCTCACCAGCCTTTAATGCAAATGTCTCTTTTTCTCCTATGAGAAAGACTTCGCCGCTTACGACGCATACAATCTCTTCGTGACCTTTGCCGGGTTTAATCACCCTTCCTTTTTCATCAGGATTTAAAACGCCATATACAAGATAGCAGGCATGGGTATGCAAATCTGCTGAGCCGAGGACGTATTCTCCCTTATTGTTTAGGGCCAGGTCTGAAACATTATAGAGTTTCACCTAAAAATACCTTTATCCTGTCATTGCGAGCCGAAGGCGTGGCAATCTCTCTCTTTGAGATTGCTTCGTCGCTAAAGCTCCTCGCAATGACATTTTCATTCCCCTTTGTGTCTCTATGAAACATGAGTGTTTCATTTCTAAGTAAAGTTTAGTGGATATTTACTATGTCGTCAATAGTAATAATTTTTTCATCCAGCAGGTATCCAAGCAATATAAAACCTCCGCACGGCACTGCATTATTTTTTCTTGCTGCAAAGTCACAGCCATCTTCATAAAAAGAACATGCCACGCACATGCCTTCAATGAGTTTTTCCCCGGTTGAAGCTTTAAGTTTCTTCCCGGATTTATTAAAAGAGATTCCCTTGCCATTTTTTATCAGCTTTTCTATTACAGTAAACCCTTTGCAGGCAAGTTCATTGTCTTTTGATGGTTTATAGTATTTGCAGTGCTTCTTACAGAGATTTTTAACTATATTGCTTCTCACCCATTATCCTTGTGCGTCTCGTATATCTCCTCAAGCTGTTTATTTGCGCCTTTGAATGCCTGCAGTATTTGAGGGTCAAAGTGCTCGGGCATCGTCCTCCCGTCGCCCTCAGTGATTATCTTAAAGGTCTTTTCATGGTCAAAGGGAGGTTTGTATGGCCTTTTGCTCCGCAAGGCGTCGTACTGGTCAGCTATGTTCATTATCCTGCCTTCTATGGGGATCTCTTCGCCTTTAATCCCTTTGGGATAGCCTCCTCCGGTCCATCTTTCGTGATGTGATAAGGCTATTTTTTCAGCCATCTGGAGTATCTTTGATGGCGAGCCCTCAAGGATTCTTCCTCCTATTGTTGTATGGGTCTTCATTAAAGAAAATTCCTCGGGATTTAACTTTGCAGGCTTAAGAAGAATATCTGAAGGAATACCTACCTTGCCGATATCATGCATAGGGCTTGCATAGAGAATTGTCTCTACATCATCCACAGCCCAGCCAAAGTTTTTGGCAATGAGCGAACAGTATAACCCGACTCTCTTTATATGATCGGCTGTATCTTCATCCTTGTATTCCGCAACAACAGTAAGCCTGTCTATTGTGTCAACATAGCTCTCTTTTAGTTCCGCTGTTCTTTCCTTCACTTCAGTTTCAAGGATTTCATTATGCCGGTTCAGAAAATCCTCAAACTCTTTTACTCTGAGAAGGTTCTTTGTCCTCAGGGTTATCTCTGTGCTGTCAACAGGTTTTGTAAGAAAATCATCCGCACCGCTTTCAAGACCTCTGATTCTTGAATCCCTGTCAGCAAGTGCAGTAACCATCACAACAGGGATATGCTGTGTCTCAGGATTCTCTTTGAGTCTCCTGCACGCTTCATATCCGTCCATCTCAGGCATCATAATATCGAGCAGGATAAGGTCTGGTGTAAATGCTTTAGTTTTTTCAATCGCTTCGAGACCGTTTTTTGCAGTCTCGAAGTCATAGCCATAATTTTTCAGTATGGCAATTATGAGCTTGATATTCTTTTCCTCATCGTCAACTATAAGAATTTTTTGGTTTTTGTCAGTCATATCTATCTCCTTTATCTATTCAGTAATCTATGTTATGACTTCACATATCTGCGAACCTGATTGCGTCCTGCATGTTTGGCGGCGTAAAGGGCCTTATCTGCTGCAGCAATAAGTTTTTCATCTGTATCAGCATCGTCAGGAAAAACAGCCAACCCCATACTAACTGTAACCTGTATTATCTTTTCCTTTGAGACTGCTACCGTATAAATCTCGATATCCTTTCTAAGCCGTTCAGCCACCTGATAGGCGCCTTCACTATTAATGTTTGGCAATATAACAGCTATTTCTTCTCCACCATAACGGGCTACAAAGTCAACCGTGCGGATTCCTTTTTTTAACAATACAGATATGGCTTTCAGGACTTCATCGCCAGCCTGGTGACCATAAGTGTCGTTAACAGTCTTAAAATGGTCTATATCTATCATTATGAGGGAGAAAGCACTTTTATATCTTTTAGAGCGTGCTATTTCGTCAATTATACGCCTCGTAAATTCCCGTTTATTGAAAAGCTCAGTAAGTCCGTCATGAATCGCTAAATCTTCAAGTATTTTTTCATGTCTTTCTATCTGTTCTGCCATGGCATTAAAGGTTTTCGCCAGATGTCCAAGCTCATCCTTAGCCAATAAGTCAATACGTGACGAAAGATTCCCTGCTGCAAACTGATTTGCCCCTTCCTCTAATGCCCGTATTGGATTAAGAATGGAACGGGATAATACTATAGCGATTGTGATAGAGGTTGTAAGTCCCAGGACTAAGATAACAGCAATAAGCAGTAAAGCCCTGTTTTTCAAAGCATATGCATGAGATAATTCTTTATGCAGTTCATCGTGAGCAAGCTTGGTTGCCTTTTCGAGAATATCTGCTATCTGATATGTGCGGTTGTCAAGAAGTTTCATATCTTTGGATGCAAGCCTATTACCAACGGGATTCGGGAAAGTCAGAAGCCTCTCGCTCATAGCCTTGGCAGTCAACCATTCTTTTTGGGCTGACAGGACTAAGGCCCTTTCTTCCTCTAATCCAAAAGACATACCAAGGGCAATTGAAAACGCCTCGTCTACCTCCTTGCTGATGCTGTTGAATGTCTGTCGCTCCCCGGTTTCGCCATGTATCAGGTAATCATTGGCAGGCATAGCGGCTTTGAGTATGAGTTTTTGTAAGATTGCAATTGAATTTATCTCATCAACCGCCTCTGTCTTGACCTCTTCAAAAGAATGAATTACATCCTCAAAAAGGATATAGCCGACTGAAGCAAGCACGGCCATGGGCAGCAGCATGATACTTATGCTTATAACAAAACGCCTTCTAATGGAAGTCTGCAATGTTTGAATTATCTTTTTCATTAAATATATTTGCCAATCACTTCTTTAAATTTATTAACATCTATCGGTTTTGAGATATAATCACTAAATCCAAGCCCGAGAAAACGCTCCCTATCGCCAGTCATGGCATAAGAGGTAAGGGCAATCACAGGGATGTTCTTTGTCTTTTCATCAGACTTAAGGATATTCAATGCAGTAATCCCATCCATCACAGGCATCTGTATGTCCATGAGTATTAAGTCAGGGGCATTCTCTTTTGCCATATTCACCCCTTCCTCGCCGTTCATGGCAGTCAGAATTTCATAACCAAGAGACTTGGTTATCACGCTGAAGAGTTTCAGGTTTTTCTCGTTATCTTCTATGATAAGTATTTTGTTCACAGTTCACCGTTTTACTGGGATTACAAACACAAACCTGCTTCTTTTCCCAAGTTCGCTGTTTCCGTGTTCGTGTTCTGACAGCAATTTTTACGCTCCTGTCTTTGTCTTCAAGAAAGCGCCCAATACCTTGTCAACCTTACGGATGTGGTTGATAAGCCACTCAACCAATAAATGGTTCATGCGTATCACTATACCTGCATTGGGGCCTTCTGCTTCGAAATCTTTTTTCAAGACAGAGAAGTTTTTAATAAATTCTGTGTGGTTCGCCAGATGGCTGGAATAGCCGGCATAGCTGTATTTTTTCATGTAATTTTCTTCCATGCCGAAATGTTCCACAACATAGCTTTCCAGAAATTCCATTACCCCGGCAACCTCACTTTTCCCTTTGCCCTGATTGCATGCATCAAACAGGTCGTTTATCCTCCTGAACAGCTCTTTGTGCTGATTGTCGATCTCGGCTACGCCTGTTGACAGATCATCGCTCCATTCTATTGCCATAATACCCCCTTCCTTTTAATTAACTAATGCCCGGCGTCTCTGACCCATTTCGCAAAGGGATTACAAAAATAAACCTGCTTCCCTTTCCAAGTTCGCTCTCAGCCCATATCTTTCCTCCGTGAAGCTCAACAAAGTCCTTGCAGAGTTTAAGACCGAGCCCTGTGCCTTCGTATTGTTTTGTAAGCACAGACTCGATCTGCTGGAAAGACTGGAAGAGTTTCCCCATGTCTTCATGGGCAATGCCGATGCCGGTGTCAGAGACGGAGATTTCGACGAAATCAGCGAGTTCACGGTTCACGGTTGACGGTTCACAGATAAATTCTTCTTTGCCGTGAACTGTGGACTGTGAACAGTGAACTAAACGTGCTTGCACCCGCACGGAGCCGCCGTCCGGCGTGAACTTTAGTGCATTACTTAAAAGATTGAATAAGACCTGCTTTATCTTTCTTTCATCGGCGATTATATTCCCTATCCCTTCCTTGACCTCAGCCTTAACCTTTATGTTATGCTTCATTGCCTTCTCCTTGAACATGACAAGGCTTCCATCAATCAATTCTTTTAAATTAAATTCAGAGAGTTCAATCTCCATCTTGCCTGCCTCGACTTTCGAGAGGTCAAGGACGTCGTTTATGAGTCTCAAAAGGTGTTTTCCACTTTCCCATATATCCTTAAGATATTCTTTTTGATCGTCGGTTACAGTCCCTGCCATGCCATCCCTCATGACCTCTGAAAAACCTATGATGGAATTCAATGGCGTCCGCAGTTCATGCGACATATTTGCAAGAAAGTCTGACTTTGCCCTGTTGGCAGCCTCTGCCTGAAACTTTGCCTCTTCTGCCTCAATTTTTCTTGCCTGCAACTCCTGATTAACCACCTGAATAGCAAGGTTTACATTCTCAAGTTCCTGAGTCCTTTCCCTGACCTTATCTTCAAGTTTCTCACTATATTTTCTTAATTCATCCTCTATCTTCTTGCGTTCTATAATCCCGGCCAGTGTATTTACAACTGCCTGCAAAAACTCAATCTCACTTTTTTCCTGCCGGTGACCTTCCTGCAAATAAAGCACGAGTACTCCCAACACCTTACCCATGGACATAATTGGAACGTTATAATGTCCGTGAGGAGTTATTCCGTCATAACGGTTTTCATGACGTTCATCCAGACAATCAGCAAATTGTATCTGCTTGCTTGCCGCTGCCCGGCCACAGAGACATCTTCCAAAGGGAACTCTGGCACAGATTGCCTGTATCGGGACACTGAATCCCCGGTTTGCGGTGAGTATCAACACATCAGGTTCATCTTCAACAACAAAGATACCGCCTTTGGGCATAAGGGGGAGAAATGGTACAGAGAGGATAATATCAAGGGCTTTTACTAAGAGTTCCTTCAGAGGAATCCCTTCCAAAGAAACATTAAGCAGTGAATTCAATATATTCTGAATCTGTAAATTCCTCTTGATTGTTTCCTCTGCATGCTTTTGTTCGGTGACGTCCAGAACTGTTCCGACCATTCTAATAGGTTTGCCGGTCTCATCAAAGGTCACCTCTGCCTGTTCGTGGACAATTCGTTTAGTGGCGTCAGGCAGAACAATGCGGTGGTCAATGCTGTAAGGCATTTTCTTATATAAGGCATCATTTACAGAATTTTTCACGAATTCTCTGTCATCAGAATGGACTGAATTCAAAAATTCCTCGTAGGTTTCACCGAATTCGGAAGACTTCAGGCCAAAGATGCGGTAAACCTCATCTGACCATTTCAATTCATTTTTCACCAAATCCCAATCCCAGTTGCCGAGATGGGCGATTCTCTGGGCATCACGAAGACCGGCTTCGCTTTTTTTAAGTGTCTCTTCCTTCTTTTTAATCTCTGTCATGTCCCGAGAAATACCTATTAATGCAACAATGTTGCCGCTATCATCCTTAACAGGCGAGGTTGTCAGAAATACAGGATATTCAGTGCCATTTTTTCTGATATTTATAACCTCTCCTTCCCATACGCCATCATTAATAGTTTTCTTGTATATCTCTTCTCCAAGCCCAGCAGGATTATTCGGCGACTGCATTACGGACACATTTTTACCTTTTATCTCATCCTGCGTATATCCGAGATATTCATAAACCTGAGGATTTGCATGGCTTATTGTGCCTTCATTGTCTGTAATAACTATCAAATCTATACTGCTGTCCAATGACTGTGCGAGCATTGCAACCTGTCTGTGGTTGAGAGCGTTCTGAAGAGCAACAGAGATAATATCAGCTATGGAGTTATATAATTCAATCTCCCGGCCAGAAAGTTTTGTCTTCGCAGGAAAGTAGAGATTTACAACTCCAAGCATCTTATCCCTTGATTTCAGCGGGAGAAGCAATTGCGCATGTTCTTTGATGTCAGGATATATCCTTGTATGTCTTTTGTCTGCAACATTGCCTTCAGATATCAGAATCTCGTTTTTTTCAGCACAGAGTCCGCAGAGACATTCTCCATAAGGCACAGTAGCACATAATCCTGTATGCTCGTCACTAAAATTCCGTGAGACTTCAAGTTTAAGGGTCTTTGAGTTTTCATCACATAAAAATATTGCGCCCTTTTTCTCCAATCTCAGAGGCTCAAGTTCCATGATTGCATCCATGATTCCATTGAGCATGATTTCGAATGTGAGTGACTTGCTTGCCGCTGCCGAGATTTGATTTAATGCGCCCATCTCCCTTAGATGCGCTGCCTTTTCCATAAAAAGCAGAGCCAGAGATTGAGTCATGCTATTGAATGTCTTGCTGAATGTTCCAATCTCATCGCTTGTTTTTACATCAACCTTAATATCAAAATTGCCTTTCTCTATTTCCTTTGTCGCATTACTGAGTCTCCATATGGGCTTAATAATGCTTTGTCTTATATAGAGAATAATAAAGCCAGCTGCGATAAGGAGAAGTCCTAATACAGAAAACTTGAGGGCATTGAAATCCTCTATCTCTTTCTCATGATTCCTCTCAAGTGATTTCACAAAGGCATCTACATCCTTAAGGTTGCCGCGCACGGCGGCGTGGCATTTCACACATGCCTCATTTCTTCTTTCAGGTCGTTGCGACTCGAAACCGAGAGGAAACTCTTTTATACTAAGAAGGACCGGTTTTTGTGTTTTCTGCCATAGATTAACCAATGCATTAAGCTGTGAAATTGAATCCTTATAATGTTCCTCAAGAGGTTTCATCCCGAGTTTTTGGCTTCCGCCTCTCAGGCCGTAAAGCGCCTCTTCATATTCATTCACCGTAGCATTAAACACACTTCTGTATTCTTCTCTTTCTGCAGGGGACGCCAGAGGGTCAAGTATGCCTTTTGCGCTGTACATCATCTTCGCTGCCAGCATCCTCTGCCTGCCGGCAATATTAATCCTTGCAGCCTCACCTTTTATATGGTGCGTAAATCTGAAATCTACATAGAAATACACAGCAAGAACTGCACCAATTATCAGGCTGATGAATATGAATTTTGCTGTGAGGGATTTAAATTTGACTTCCATCATTCCGGCTCCTGTCTCCTCTTCTCCTCGGCGAACCCACCTGTGTGCGGGGGCGACTCGCCTGAGGCGAGACTTCCAGACTCTGATTTCTTCTTTATCAATTCATCCAATTTCTTATACGCCTTTTTTGCACATTCGGGACACATGCCGTGGCTGAATAAGGCTTCTGAATGTTCTGTTATATAAGACTCTATCTGCTTCCAGTATCCCTTGTCATCCCTTATCTTTTTGCAGGAGGCACAAATCGGCAGCATTCCGCTTAAGAGTTTAACTTTGGCAAGGGCGTCTTGAAGTTCTGCAATAAGTTTTTCTCTTTCCTCTTCAAATTTCTTTCGTTCGGTAATGTCTATTATCATTCCTGACAAGATATTTCCTTCCATTGTTGCACTTAAAAGTATATTCCTGATATCGCCATGTTTTGTGAGTGCTTCAAACTCAAAATTTGTCACCCTGCCGGTTTCTTTAAGGCTTTTGATTAAAGCTTCTCTGTCTACTGGATTTTTATATCTTGATAAGGCACCTCCTGATATAAAATCCTCCAATGATTCAAATTCAAAAATTCTCAACAATGCTTTGTTTGCATAAAGAATGCCGCCTTGAAGATTGGACTGATAAACACCCACAAGTGCATTATCCACAAGATTGTGGTATTTTCTCTCAGAGGCTTCCAACAATTCCATTGTCCTGCTGTTCATAAGGGCAATTGCTGCAAGCTCACCAAATGCAGTTGCCATGCGGGCGTCGTCTTCGGTAAAACCTCCGGGTTTATTTGCAAGTCCGAGCAGGCCAACTGTTTTCCCTTCAATGACCAGCGGTGCGAATAATACATTTTCAAGCAGTACATGCCTTTCAGGTATATATTTTACCCATTCACTGCCTGAAAATTTGTTGTCATATACTGTTTTGCCGGTTCGATATGCTTCTGCCCTCAGTCCGCGTATCGGCATCGGAAGAGAGGTATCTACAGAACAGGGAAGTCCGCCGGAATCTAAAAATAGGACCTCATTTTCTGTTCCGTCTTTTGATAATAAGGCAATGTATCCGGCTGAAGCTCCGATTAAATCCTTGCACGAATCGAATATATATCGGGCTGTAGCATTGAATTCCCGGATTTCCAGGATTTTGCGTGAGGCTTGAAGCAATGATGAGACAAAGGATTGCTCTTTTGTTTTGCCTTTTTCTCTCATATGAGACATGCCGGATGTCCCTCCCTATAAAAAGCATACCATAAAAACATAAACATTCAAGATTTTTACCCCGATAGAGAGCGAAGTTCTCTAACTGGGTTTTCTACTCTCATCACTTTCATCCCAGCCTGTCCTGATAACATATTCTACTATTTTGGCAGCCTGCACCATGATCTAAATCATAATCGGTCTTTTAAATTCAGTAGCCGCAGGGTACCAAACCCTGAATAAACAGCCTGTCATTGCGAGGAAGTCGTGAAAGCCTTCGGGACGACGAAGGTCGATACGACCCACGCTACGCTCGCAATGACATAAGGAGACCCTGCAGCAAGACTACAGGGAATTACAAGTTAATATCAAACTGCCTTGCTGACTCGAAAGACCTTGTTTTCTTTTTCCAGACTTTTTCCATCTTTAGCATCCCATATTATCATATCAAAAACAATGGTATTGTATAATAGAAACATGCAGTATTTTCTTGCCCGAGATTCCATACTTAAATGGCTCGAAACTCCTTCAGTCTACCACATAAAAAAAGACGAGCTTTACGAGCTTGATGCTGAGGCGTTTGAATTTCTCAGGCGCTGTTCATCGGAAAAAGGATGCGGCAGCGATGATAAAAAATTTATTGATTACTGCACAAGAGAAGGCATACTGACAAAAGAACCGCCATATAACAAGCTACGGGGCACCGAAATACAAAATGACAAGAGACGCCCTCCCATAAAAAAATCTTCTGTCCCTTCGCTCAGATACCTTGAACTTCAGATTACAGACAGGTGCAATCTCAGATGCAGGCATTGCTATATTGATACAAATTCGATAAGTAAGTTGTCATTGCGAGGAGTCCCGATTTTATCGGGGCGACGAAGGTCGATACGACCCACGCCTTTCTGGCTCGCAATGACAGATAAAGATATCACCAGTGAAAAGGTAAAAGCATCTGAACTTTCAGTAACCCAAATAAAAAATATCTTAACCGAATTCGAAGAGATGCAGGGCTTAAGGGTGCTTATCACAGGCGGAGAGCCACTACTTCACAGCAGGTTTAAAGAAATAAATTCAATACTTCCCAGGTTTTTTTTAAGAAAGATTCTTTTCACGAACGGATTATTGCTTAATAAAAAGATGCTCGAAAATCTTAACGTTGGTGAGATTCAGGTAAGCATAGACGGTATGGAAAAGGCGCATGATTCATTGAGGGGAAAAGGAAAATTCAAAAGAACAATGCAGAATATCATGCTTGCCATCGAATGCGGGTTCGAGGTCTCTGTCTCAACAATGGTTCATTCAAAAAATACTGGTGATTTTAATAAAATGGAAACCTTATTTAAAAAAATCGGGATAAAGGACTGGACAGTTGATATTCCGTGCATAACAGGAAGGCTGAAGAGAAACACTGAATTTCAACTTTCTCCCAAACAGGCAGGGAAATATCTTGCATATGGATATGGCGGGGGGATTCATTCAGGTGAAAAAGGCTCTGGATGCGGATTGCATCTTATGTCCATATCAGCAAATGGAAAGATTTCGAAATGCACTTTTTATTCGGACAGGGCAGTTGGTACAATTAAAGACAGATTAAGAAAATGCTGGAAAAAGATCAAACCAATAAGGCTCGATAAACTTGACTGTGACTGTAAGTATATAGAAGAATGCAGAGGGGGATGCAGATACAGGGCAGAGATGCTGGGAGACACGAAAGGCAAAGACTTGTACAGATGTGCGCTTTATGGACAATCTTTCTAAAGAATACATTATAGATTTCTTCTCCAAAAAACTGCTGCTTTTCGGCAATACACCTGCTGCTGTTGGATGGTCTGCCGCAGGCCAGAGGCTGAGGTATGAATGCCTCCTTAACCTTCTTCCTCTGGAGAGACATAGTATTCTTGATTTCGGTTGCGGCAAGGGAGATTTTTATGGATTTCTTAAAGAGAAAAATATCAGTGTCACTTATACCGGCTCTGACATCAACCCAAAACTCATCGGGGCTGCATCCTCAAATTTTCCTGAGGCTGAATTCATGACATCCGATATAGATTCAGAAGAGTTGCCAGAAGACTATGATTATATAATTTCATGCGGGGTTTTTAATCTCAATGTAGAAGGAGTTAAGGAATCCATAGAGAGATATTTGAGGAAATTGTTCAAACATACAAATAAAACTCTTCTCTTCAACTGCCTCGGAAGCCATTCAAAAATTAAGGACATAAACCTCATTTACCTCGACCCTAAGGATTTGGTTGCCGCGGCAAAAAAAATCACGGATTCAACAGCCATCTATCACGACCTCATAGAAGGCGATATATTTTTATTATTGAACAAGTCTTGAATTCCCAATCAGACAGCTACCTGTATATAATCCATAACAAGATTTGTGAGTGTTGGGCCTACAATAGGTTTGGTTACATAATTGTTAGCGCCCAATGAAATCCCTTTCTCAACATTTTCTTTTTCTCCTCTGGTTGTGAGAATTATTATCGGCATCTTAAGACCCAGACTACCCCTTATCCGTTCAATAAGCTGGAGGCCGTCAAGCCGGGGCATATTTACGTCTGTTATAACAAGATCAAAACTCTCCTTGCCAAGTTTTTCGAGCCCGTCCTGCCCGTCCGTAGCCTCGGTTATCCTCACGTCACTAATACTCCGAAGAAACATCCTGATAAAAAGTCTCATTGTCGCTGAATCTTCCACAACAAGTATCTTTTTCATGATTCCCCCTTATGACTTACTATTAAGTTATCTGCCTGGCAGAAATATAGCAGCTTTGTTTTTAATGCTGAAATAGACGCAATACCCATGCCAGATTAAAATTGAATAAAATCGGGGAAATTAGATGGGAAGCTGTGGCGTATTATGAACAGCCAGACGTAACCATGACAGTTACAAATAACTTACTTATAGCCTTCCTGACCGTATTATGGAAATAATCAGCCAGATGCCAAGGAGAAATGCAAAACCAAAGGCGCTCAGCCCCAGGAAAGAAAAACCGAATATAGTTGGCTGCACACCGGTTGCGTGCATTATCGCAGAACTTATAATCATGGCGCTCACAATCATGGCAAATGCTATTCTGTTACTTGATTTGTCCATGTCTTTTATAAATTCAGGAAGGTTCACATGGTACATCTTTACATGAATGTCATCCTTTAAAATTTTTCTTACTATCTGTTTCATCTGCCGCGGGAAAAGCGCCAGGAAATCTCCTGCCTCCCCGACATTCTTCTTCACTTTTTCATATATCTTTGAGGGGCTGAGCCTTTCCCTGACAAGCCTGGAGGCATAAGGCTCTGCAGCAGCGATAAAATCAAAGTCAGGGTCAAGCTCTCTTCCCATATTTTCGAGAATCATCATTGCCTTATTGACAAGAAGCAGGTCCGAGGGGATCTTCATATTATGTTTTATTGCCAGATGGGTTATTGCATCCATATACTCGGCAAAATTTATCTCCTTCAGGGTAAGCCCGTAAAGCGGTTCCAAAAAATCAGAGAGGTCTGCCTTGAATTTTTTTCTGAATGCAACCAGATCAACCTCTTCAGGAACAAGTTCGAGTTCTATATACTGGTCAATCAGCCTGTCAAAATCTTTATTTATAATGGCAAGAAATGTATTTGCCATTGTCTCTTTCATTTCATCCGTAATCTTTCCAACTATCCCAAAGTCCATGAATCCTATCTGACCTGTCGGCATTGCAAATATATTCCCAGGATGGGGGTCCCCATGAAAAAAGCCGTCCTTAAGCACCATCTTGAAATAGGCGTCAACCCCGATTTTTGCGAGTTCTTTTCTGTCAAGGCCCATTGCATCTATTGCAGCGATATCATCAATCCTGACCCCGTCAATCCTCTCCATAATAAGAACTCTCTCAGTAACAAATTCTCCGTATACCTTAGGGATATATATATTCGGGGTATCCTCAAAGTTTTTCCTGAAACGACAGCAGTTTCTTGCCTCCTCGGAAAAATTAAGCTCCTTCCTTACAGTCTTCGAAAACTCTTCAACAATTCCTGTGGGATTAAAAAACCTGCTTTCAGGAATATGCTTATCCATTAACTGGGCAATAGTTGTAAGGATATTTATGTCAGCCTCTATCTGTTCTTTGATGTTAGGCCTCTGCACCTTTATTATCACATCGCTGCCATCATGAAGAGTTCCGTGATGAACCTGCGCAATTGACGCTGCGGCAATCGGTTCATCCCGAAAAGCAGAAAATATCCTGTTAACCGGAAGGTGTATTTCCTCCGCTATAATCCTCTTTGCCTCCTCAACCGGAAATGGAGGAACCTTGTCCTGAAGTTTTTTGAATTCATCAGCGAAACTCGTGGTAATGAGATCCGGTCTTGATGAGAGGAGCTGCGCGAGCTTTATAAAGCTTGGCCCGAGTTCTGAGAAGGCCATCCTGAGCCTCTCGGGAACAGTCGGACCCTTTACCGCAGGCCACTGGCCAAAGACCTTCAGCCTTTTCCTGAGAGGGATAAACCTGTGAAGGCGAAGCTGGTCAATTACATGCCCAAACCCGTACTTTAGAAAGACATTAATAACCTGCCTGACTCTGTTAATATTTTTATAAGTGCTCCTGAGTTTGAGCAGACTGAAAGGCATCAGTTATTCTTCCTGCCCCTCACCTTTTATGCCCTCAAGTTTTTTAATCCTGCCTGATAATGCCTGTACTTTTTTATTGAGCTTCTCGATATCGTCCTTGGTAGGAAGATTCATTTTATCAAGGGTCTTGGTCAATATCTCTGAAAAGTTTTTAGTTAACCCTTCAGTGCCTTTTTCAGCTTTTTCAGACCACTCTTTTATAAGCTTAGCGCCCTGTGACTCGCTCAGTTCACCCTTCTTTACAAGCTCGTCAACAAATTCCCTCACCTTCTGCTGCATGCCCAAACCTGCAAGCATTGCATTCCTGACCGTCTCAAATAGTGTCATAAAATACCTCCGTTTTTAGCTATAAGCTATCAGCTGTCAGCTAACAGCTTTTCTAACTATATCGTACACGGCCTCAAGCGCCTTGTCCAGTTTTTCAAGCTCTTTTGTCCCGCCTTCTGCCATTTCAGGTTTTCCACCCCCTCTGCCGCCTGCAAGCTGCGAAACTTTCTTAAGTATCTCTCCGGCCTTGATTTTATCGGCAAGGTCTCTTGTAACCATCGAGAGCATGGCTGCATCGCCATCTTTAGCGGATGCCAGCACAATAATTCCGGAGCCGAGTTTTTCTTTCAGATTGTCTGCAAGAACCCTCAAGTCCTTTTTTTCAAGGCCGTCAACCCTGCAGGAAATAACCTTTATGCCATTTATATCTCTGGCCTTTTCTATAAGTGACGCCGAGCTTTCAGAAGCTGCTCTGCCTTTAAGTCTTTCTATCTCCTTTTCCAATTCCTTCAGCTCAGCTGCCATTTTTTCTATCTTTTCAGACGGCTTATCTGTTTTAAGCGTATCTGCAATTTTTCTCAGTTCATCTTCCTGTTTCCTGAAATGCCCGAAGGCAGCGGCCCCTGTTAATGCCTCTATCCTTCTTATGCCCGAGGCAACGCTTCCTTCTGAAATAATAACAAAGGGGCCTATGTCCCCTGTTGCCTTGCAGTGAGTGCCTCCGCAAAGTTCAGAGCTGAATCCCGGAACTTTAACAACCCTTACTGTCTCGCCATATTTTTCTCCGAACAATGCCATGGCCCCTGATGCAATTGCCTCTTTTATATCCATAACCGTGGTTTCAACCTTGATGTTTTCGAGTATCTTCTGGTTGACCACATCTTCAATCTCTTCTATCTCAGCAGCGCTGAGGGAAAAGAAATGTATAAAATCAAATCTCATCCTGTCAGGCGCAACCAGCGAGCCTGCCTGTTTAACGTGCTCTCCAACTATATTCCTGAGTGCTGTCTGGAGAAGATGCGTTGCAGTATGATTCCTCATTACAGCTTTTCTCTTTTGAACATCTACTGCGCAATTTATTTTATCCCAGACCTTTAATTTCCCGTCCTTGATTTTTATTATGTGTGAATGCAATCCTTCGATAACCTTTTTTGTACCTGTAACCAAGGCCTTGAATCCATCAGCTGTTAATTTGCCTGTATCGCCTGCCTGTCCCCCTGATTCACCGTAAAAAGGGGTTTTGTCCAGAAATACCTCCACCTCCCCGCCTTCAGACGCTTCCCTGATGACCTTCCCTTCCTTTAATATGGCCTTAACAACCGATCCGGACTCTAATAATTCATAACCGACAAATTCCGTTTTGCCAATCTCGGAAAGCAGTTCCCTGTATATTGATGAAACGGCTTCTTCTTCGCCAACCCATGAAGCCCTTGCCCTTTCCCTCTGCATCTCCATCTCCCTGTGAAAACCATCTTCATCCAGGGTGAGATTATTGTCTGATGCAATATCACGTGCAAGGTCAACCGGAAACCCGAATGTATCATACAGCCTGAATATTTCGTCCCCGGGAACTGATTTCAAACCTGCCTTCTTTGTTGCGGCTATTACTTCATCCATAATCTTCATCCCCTGCTCAAGCGTCCTTGAAAATCTTTCCTCTTCAAATCTCAGTACCTTTGACGCCCTTTCTTTTTCCTCTATGAGTTCAGGATGTATATCACCCATTGAATCTGCTACAGGGTCGATGAATTTATAGAGCACAGGCTCATTTATGCCGAGAAGCTTTGCATACCTTGAGGCCCTTCTTATAATCCTTCTGAGCACATAACCTCTTCCTTCGTTTGAGGGCATGAGGCCGTCAGAAAGCAGAAATGATACTGCCCTGATATGGTCGGAAATAACCCGTATTGATATGTCGCTGTCAGCGCTTTTCCCGTAACTTATACGCGATTGCGCTGTTATCGCAGATATTATCGGTGAGAATATATCAGTGTCAAAATTATTTAATTTTCTCTGAAGAACAGCTGACAATCTCTCAAGCCCCATGCCTGTGTCTATGCTCGGCTTTGGCAATGGCGTGAGATTACCTGATGCATCCCTGTTATACTGCATAAATACAAGATTCCATATCTCGAGGAATCTGTCGCAATCGCATCCTACTTTGCACTCAGCCTTGCCGCATCCTACATGTTCGCCCTGGTCAATTATAATCTCGGAGCATGGGCCGCAAGGACCAACGTCTCCCATCTGCCAGAAATTGTCCTTTGCGCCCAGCCGCACAATCCTGTTTCCTGGTATACCGGTCAATTCACCCCATAAATTTTCAGCCTCGTCATCATTTTCATAGACAGACACCCATAGTTTATCCTGGGGCAGTTTATATATTTCTGTCAGAAGTTCCCATGCAAATAGTATTGCATCCCTTTTAAAATAATCTCCGAACGAGAAATTCCCGAGCATCTCAAAAAAAGTATGATGCCTTGCGGTATGCCCTACATTTTCAAGGTCATTATGCTTGCCGCCGGCCCTCAGGCATTTCTGGCATGAGACCGCCTTTTTATACGGCCTTTTTTCTTCCCCTAAAAATACAGATTTGAACTGCACCATCCCTGCGTTTGTAAAAAGCAGGGATGGGTCATGTTTCGGAATAAGAGATGAACTTTTTACCGTCTCATGCCCTTTAGAGATAAAATAATCAAGGAATGCCTTTCTTGTCTCTTTGCTGTTCATGAACAATATCTCAGACGTTAATTATTCTTTATCACACCCGGCTCATTGGTTATGATGTGCGTGAGTTTTCCGTCAATAAATATAAGCCTTGTCTTAAAAATACCGCTCCTTGTGAATGTCCATTCTTCCCTGTACTTGCCGTCTTCTGTCGGCTGGAGTATATTTATCGCTACCGGAGAACCCCATGCATACCTGACCTGCTGCTGTGTCATGCCTGTTGCGACCTCTGCATGCTTGATATGGTCCTGTATCGGCTGCGGATATCCTTTTATTTCATCCGGTGAATACCTTGCGGATTCAATACACCCCAACTGGATTACAAGCAGCAGCGCCCCAAAGATTACCAAACTTTTTTTCATGCTTCTTCCTCCTTTATTTTGAATTGTTTTAAGATTTGCATTATTGTATCAAAAGAATACCCTTTTCTCAGCAAGAATCTCCACAATTTTTTCTTGACCTCCTCAGCAGAATAATTTCCCATAGTTCTGAGTTTTTTGTCCACAAGTTTTTGGGCCCTTGTTATTTCCTCGTGGTCAGTGTCTGTACAGATATCTTTTATTATTTCTTCTGCCAGGCCTCTGTGCCTGAGAAACAGCCTGACACCCTGCCTGCCGAGTAATTTTACGTCTTCAGCAGTCCTCTTAAGGGACGCAGCAAGTGTCGTATCATTTATAAATCCTTTCTCTGCGAGACGGCTCACGGTATGCAGGACAGCATCTTCAGAGAAACCTTTTCTTTGAAGCCGCTCCCTTAGTTCTTTTTCACTCCTGTCCCGGTAACTTAAAAGCCTGTAAGCATACCGGACCGCATCTGCCTCTGTTAAATTTGCCCTGCCTTTAACCCGTAGTTGCATTGCTTTATAATCTTAATGTCCTGCCTGTAACACTTCTTTATGTAGTGTCATTCTGGCTTGTCCAGAATCATTCCATTTCTAAAAGAAAGATTCCCGACGAGCGGGAATGACAGAATTGTGTAAACTTATTTATAAGACACCACACTAAGACAGCAAATATTCTTACACCGACAGGGCCTACTTTGCAAACCTGTCAATTTTCATCTGGTCCTTCTGAGCCTGAGGCGATTCATACGTGAGATCGCTTGTTGACTGAATGCCTTTTACCTTAAGGGCAAAATCATCAGGGTTGGTGGCCCCTCTCAAGGCCTCCTCATAAGTTATGAGCTCTGATTTAAAGAGGTTTAAAAGCGACTGGTCAAATGTCTGCATGTTATAGTGAACCGCACCCTGTGCAATCACATCTGGAAGCAACTTTGTCTTATCAGAGTCAAGGATGCAGTCCTTAACTGTTATTGTGGCAACAAGCACCTCGACTGCCGGGACCCTGCCTTTCCCATCCGCCCTCGGCATAAGCCGCATCGAGACAATTCCCTTAAGGGAAGAAGAGAGTTGTGTTCTGACCTGCTTGTGCTGGTACGGAGGGAAGACCGAGATAATCCTGTTTACTGTCTCTGCTGCATCAATTGTGTGAAGGGTGCTGAGAACAAGATGTCCGGTTTCAGCGGCAGTGAGACATATCTGGATTGTCTCAAAGTCACGCATCTCACCTACAAGTATTACATCAGGGTCCTGTCTTAAAGCTGCTCTCAGCGCCTTACTGAAAGATTCGGTATCAGTGCCGACCTCTCTCTGATTTATAATGCTTCTTTTGTCCCTGTGTAAAAACTCTATCGGGTCTTCTATTGTTATAATGTTATTTGTCCGGTTGGTATTGATATAGTCAATCATCGAAGCCAGAGTTGTTGATTTACCGCTGCCTGTTGTTCCTGTGACAAGTATGAGACCCCGCGGCTCCATAGCTATCTTTTTAAGAACTTCAGGCAGTTGAAGGTCTTCTATAGTCGGAATCTTAACCGGGATTACCCTGAAAACCATGCCAACAGCTCCCCTCTGGATAAAGACATTACACCTGAATCTGCCAAGTCCCGGTACGCTGTAGGCAAGATCCAGATCGTTTTTCTTTTTGAATATCTCCCTTTGTCCCGGACTCATTACAGAAAATGCAAGCTTTAACGCATCTTCCTGCGAAAGTTTCGGCATTGAGGTCATAGGCATTAATTCGCCATCAACTCTTATTATAGGTGTAGAGCCGACCTTTATATGAAGGTCAGATGCACCTTCTGAAACAGCAACCTTAAGGAGTTCGTTTGTTTCCATCTCTTCTTCCTCTATTTCCTCAGATTCAGGGTTTCTATAATTTTATCTTCTATCTCTTTTGCCTTCTCAGGATTGCTCTTCAGAAATTCCTTGGCGTTCTCCCTTCCCTGCCCGATCCTGTTACCGCTGTAACTGTACCATGCGCCTGATTTCTCGATGATTCCCTTTTCAGCTCCGATATCCACAAGTTCTCCTGCCCTTGATATTCCCTCGTTGAAGTATATATCAAATTCTGCCTGTTTGAATGGCGGCGCAACCTTGTTCTTCACAACCTTGACCCTTACCCTTCCGCCTATGGCTTCCTGATTCTCTTTTATGCTGTCTATTTTTCTTATATCAAGCCTCATGGATGCATAAAACTTCAATGCATTCCCGCCTGTGGTTGTCTCAGGATTTCCGAACATTACCCCTATCTTCATTCGCAGCTGGTTTATAAACATAACCGTGGTCAAAGATCTTGAAATTGCTGCTGTGAGCTTTCTTAAGGCCTGGCTCATGAGCCTTGCCTGCAGTCCCATCTGTGCGTCCCCCATCTCGCCCTCTATCTCTGCCTTTGGCACAAGGGCTGCTACAGAATCTATGACAACTATATCCACAGCTCCGCTTCTTACCAGCGCCTCGGTAACCTCAAGCGCCTGTTCTCCGGTGTCGGGCTGAGATATCAACAGGTCCTCAACCTTCACGCCCAGTTTTGCTGCATAATTCGTGTCAAGTGCATGTTCTGCATCAACAAATGCAGCTGTTCCTCCGGTCTTTTGAGCCTGAGCAATTGCATTAAGGGCAAGCGTTGTTTTTCCCGAAGATTCGGGACCGTATATCTCCACAACCCTTCCCCTCGGATAACCACCTATGCCGGTTGCCATATCAAGCGCAATTGAGCCTGTAGGTATTACCTGAATTCCTTCCGCAACCTCTCCGGCGCCAAGCCTCATTATCGCGCCCTTGCCGAAGCTCTTCTCTATCTGAGAGATTGCCATCTCAAGCGCCTTAGTCTTGTCTTTATCTTTATCCTTATCCCTGCTCACCGCTTCCTTGCTCATCCTGCCTCCTCTTTAAGCTATATTCCCTTGCCAATAGGGATTTCATTTAATCTGAAATACTCTGCCCCTGAAGGTTTGAGTTCACTCTTCATCACCGCTATATTTTTCACCTCTATCTTACCAAAATCAGCGTCTTTAAGGGTAGCAAGTTCTTTCATTAAAACATCTTTATTTTTTGGCGACCTGGCCCTCCCGATGGTCAAATGAGGATTGAATTCCCTGTCCTCTTTTTTAAATCCTAATTCTGCCATTGCTTCATCCGCATCTTTCTGGAGTTTTATCATCTCTTCTGCATCTTTTATCCCCAGCCATATAACCCGTGGTTGTTTTATATTAGGAAAAACGCCTGCCCCGGATATCAGGGATGTGAACCTGTCATGCAGTTTTGCTATTGATAAAAGTTTCCTGTTTATCTCTGTCAGCAGTTCCTCTGGCGTACTGCCCAGGAATTTCAATGTCAGGTGAAGATTTTTTGCCGGAACCCATTTCACATCCGCCTTCGTTGCCCTGAGTTGCTCAATGTAAGTATCAATATTTCTTTTTATCTCATCCGGAAACTCAATTGCTATAAAACACCTCAGGTTCATGCAGAGATAAGCCTCCATGCCTGCAATAAAAGGTTCGTATATACTGCCGCTCCAATGTCATCAGCCATTATTCCAAAACCGCCTTTTAAACTATATTCAAGCCTTCGAAGCGGCGGAGGTTTAATTATATCGAAAATCCTGAACAGGAAAAAAGCTGCAACCATGTAACCCCAACTCAGAGGCAGAAATAATAATGAAACTATATACCCGGCAAACTCATCAATAACAACATAGCTCGGATCTTTTTTATTGAAAAGTCTCTCTGCGTGAGTGGATGATATAACACCTGTTATTATTGAAAATACACTCAGCGCTATATGTAAGGGCAGCGCCGGCCTGAGGATAACCATAACCACAAGTCCTGCCAGGGTTCCGAAGGTTCCCGGAGCAAACGGGATATAGCCTATAAAACCAACAGTAGATATAAATTTGCTGAAATTATCATTTAATCTTGCTGATAAAGCTTTCAAGGTCATCCTTCATTTCTTTTTTAACGCTGAGAAATCTCGACCCATAGTAAACAGAGCCGTCGTCAGGGTTAACAGAACTCCTCATCACCTCTGCATCAATATTCAAACGTTTGTCAGAGCCAGGTATGAAAAAACTTATTGTCAGGATATCACCCTGGTTGAGCGGCTTGTCAACCTTGAAAGCCATGCCGCTCATGCTGAAATTCAAAGATTTTCCCAGATAAGTCTCATTTTTGCCTTTAGGAGCAATACTAATTACAGTCTTAAAATGCCTTCTCTCCGAGATATAAAGAAGCCTTGATGTCATCTCAAGAAATGACTCCCTGCTTGCAGGCCACTTTAAAAAATAAACATCCCTGGATTTGCTTTCAGCAATATTCCCCTCGGCAATAACTAACCTGGGTATGCCTTGAGGTATGGCTGATATCTCCCTGTAAGCCCTTTCACCTGCTATTACGATAGCCGGGTTTTTCTCTGATACGCCCTGTAACAGGGTCTTTAAATCCAGGGGAAATATACTTGCATTTACAGCTTTCAGATATTCTGTTATATCGTTCCAGAAAGGCCTTCCGTCTTTGATAATGCAGATGGTTTTCACCTGAAAATACCTTCCACCCTCACTCCCTCCCCTTGAGGGAGGGGGATGGGGGAGGAGTAATTTTCATTCTCCTTTGTGCCGACTTGTCGGTATGTGTGTTTCATTTAATGATAGGTAGTTTTATTTTTGGGCTTCCTTTATCTTTTCAAGAAGCATTTCAGCCTGTGCCTGAATTTCATTTACCCTCGACTTAAATTCTTCTATCTCCTTGTCTTTTGCAATCTTTATATCATCCATAGCGCCTTTAAGCTGCTTTATCTCATCAGAGCTGGCCTTTATTTCCTGCTCCATAGCTTTTATCTTTTCATCTGCCTCCTTCTTTTCCTTCTGGGTTCCTTTAAGGCTGTCTATGGAAGACGCCAACTCCTGTTCCTTCTTTTTAAGGTTTTCTTCCAGCTCTTTTATCTTGCCGGACAGATCGCCTTTCTCGGCCTTAAGGCTATTGAGCTCTGCCAACGCCTTATCATAATCACTCTTCAAAACAACACACCCTGTCAGCGATACGGCTAAAAATAAAACAATAATAAATCTCGCAATCATTGTATATAACCTCCTTTGTTTTTAGTATATCATGAACAAATCATGGAATACATCTACCAGCTACTCCCCGACTATTCTGTAATTGTAGGTAATCTTTGCAGACCCCTCAAGAGTGGCTTTCACAGAGCAGTATTTTTCCATCGAGAGTTCAACAGCCCTTTTAACGGCATCGTCAGCGATATTCTTTCCTCTCACTACAAATTCTAAATTTATATCAGTAAACTTTTTGGGATAATTTCCGGCCTTCTGCCCCTTTACATTTATCTCCAGACCTTTTACTTCCTGTTTCTTTTTTTTCAGTATCGAGACCACATCCATGCCGGAACATCCTCCGATTCCCATTAAAAGCATCTCCATCGGCCTTGAGCCTGTGTCCCTGCCTCCGACTTCAACATCTCCGTCCATCACTACTGCATGGCCTGACGTTGCCGCAGCGACAAATTGAAGGCCGTCCACATAAGTTACTTTTGCCTCAGACATTCTGCCCTCCATAAAAATTTAGATTAAATCATTTAATCAGAGGGGAGCAGGTTTGTCAAGCGAGTTGCAGTTGATGAGCCATGATTTGACAATGAATGTACCCATAAGTTACGATACACCTATCGCGGGGTGGAGCAGTCCGGTAGCTCGTCGGGCTCATAACCCGAAGGTCAGAGGTTCAAATCCTCTCCCCGCCACCAAATTTTTTCAACTATTTTCACACCTTGTAGTATTTCAAAAAACTAATGTAATCTATCTGATATGGTTAAAACTGCTTTAGACCTTTTCAAAAAAACCTGGCCGAAAGACTTAAGAGGCACTAACATAGGGCTATTGGTTCACCCTGCCTCTGTAAATAAAAAAATGGAACATGCCGTTGATCTGTTTCTTAAATCAGGAAAGATAAAATTAAATGCAATCTTGGGCCCTCAGCACGGATTTCGTGGCGAGACTCAGGACAATATGGTCGAATGGAAGGGTTTCAGAGATGCGAAAACAGGAATTCCGGTATACAGTCTTTATGGCCATACCAGAAAACCAGAAGCTGAGATGCTGAAAAATATCGATGCCCTTGCAATAGACCTTCAGGATGTTGGTTCACGCTACTACACATTCATCTGGACAATGGAACTCTGCATGCAGGCATGTCTGGAGAATCGGAAATCAGTAGTAATACTTGACAGGCCAAATCCGATAGGAGGAAAAATAATCGAAGGCCCGGTGCTTGATACGGCCTATACATCTTTTGTAGGACAGCGCCCTCTGCCAATTCGTCATGGGATGACTGCCGGAGAGATTGCAACCTACTTTAAGAATGAATTTTACCCTTCTCTGGATTTACATGTCATCAAAATGCAGGGATGGAAAAGAAAGATGTTGTTTGATGAAACAGCCCTTCCCTGGGTCTTGCCCTCCCCTAATATGCCTACGCCGGATACAGCTATTGTTTATCCGGGAATGTGCCTTTTAGAAGGAACAAACCTGAGTGAAGGACGCGGGACAACAAGGCCCTTTGAGATATTCGGAGCGCCATTCATAGAGCCTGACAGGCTTGTTAAAAAACTTAAAGAGTTCAAACTTGCGGGTGTTATCTTCAGGACAATGTATTTTCAGCCGACATTCCAGAAGCATGAAGGCAAACTCTGCGGTGGCGCACAGATACATGTAATAAATAGGAATAAATTTAAGCCGTTCAAAACAGGAGTCGCAATACTTAAGGCAGTTCACGATATTTATCCGAAACAATTCAAATGGAAACAGCCTCCTTATGAGTATGAAACAGAGAAGATGCCAATTAATATACTTGCTGGAACAGACAGGCTCAGAAATGGGATAGAAAAAGGCACAAAGCTCAATTTGATGGAAGAACAGTGGGCTGAAGAACTGAGAGCATTCGAGAAGACGAGGAGGCAATATCTTATATATTAGAAACACCACTAACCTGTCACTCCCGCTTGTCGGGAGTCCTTCTGTAAAAAAGAAAGATTCTGGACAAGCCAGAATGACACGGCTCTTAGTGTAATTGGAGTAATTGTTAATCATGCCAAAATTTTCTTTAAAAATTTTTCTTCCTGCAGCAGGTCTCGGTGAGCGCTTAAGGCCTATAACATACCACATACCAAAACCATTGTTGCCCATTCTTGGAAGGCATCTGATTGAGATTACTCTGAAAAAGTTTTCGGCAGTCTCTTCCGGCAGAATCGGAATTAACCTTCACTATAAGCCTGAGATGATAAAGGAATGGATTAAGAGTTCAGTATATGCTAACAGAGTTGAATTGTTTCCCGAAGACCCAATACTCGGCACTGGAGGGGCATTAAAAAATGCAGAGGGATTTCTTTCAGATAGTCATTTCCTTGTACATAATGCGGATATCCTGTCTGACATTGATTTCGTACAATTGATAGGAACACATCTGGCTTCAGAGAATATTGCAACCTTAGCAACGCACGATTATCCAAAATACAATAATGTTGTCGTGGATGATAACGGGCTTGTCATAGATGTTGAAAATCCAGGGACATCAACTCCGAATCCTGACAGACTTGCAAGAAAAGTTGCCTACACCGGCATCGCTGTATATTCCCCTGAGATACTGAAGTTCCTGCCAGCTGGAGTTTCGCATGCAACAGTGGCATGGCTTGCAGCAGCAAAGGCAGGGCATAAAGTTCAGGCGCTTGATTTCACCGGCTGTTACTGGAATGACATCGGCACTCCTGCTTCTTATGCAGCTGCTGTAATAGATGCCTTGAGAAATAACGGGGAGACTGTTTATATAAATCCTTCAGTAAAAAAATGCAGCCCGGCAGAGATAGATGGCTATATCGTAATCGAAGAGGGAAATGAGTTAGGTCAAAATGTATCTTTAAGAAACTGCATTGTGCTTCCTTCGTCTTTACCCCAGGGGGTATTCGAAGACTGCATCCTCGGCCCTGATTTTAAGATAGAAATCAAAGAATCTGAAATGCTCGGCTCTGAAAAAGAGGGGATATTAATCGGCACAGGCGGTTCAGCAAGAAAATATTACAGGATTAAGAATAATAATCACACAACCGTGCTAATGAAATGCAAGGACAACGACCCGGATTATCACCGTCATATCGAATACACAAAGTTTTTCTTGAAGCATAACATCCCTGTTCCTGAACTGATTGAAGCAAAGACTGATAATATGAGCGCTATATTCGAAGACCTCGGAGATATTTCCTTATACAGCTGGCTTAAATGCAAACGTGAAGATGAAGCGATAGAAGAAATGTATAGAAAAGTTCTGGATATAGCCGTTCAAATACACACCAGAGCAACTGCAAATGTATCAGAATGTCCAATGCTCCAGAATAGAATTTTTGATTATGAGCACTACAGATGGGAGACAGGTTATTTTATCGAAAGGTTCGTCAAGGGCGTAAGAAACATAAAACCTAAAAATATTTCTGCACTTCAGGATGAATTCCACAAACTTGCATCAAAAGCAGATTCATATCCGAAAACAGTTATCCACCGCGATTTTCAGTCGCAGAATATCATGATACACAAGGGAATTCCGAGATTAATTGATTTTCAGGGCGCAAGAATGGGACTTCCGGCTTATGATGTAGCATCCATCTTATGGGACCCCTATTTTCATATTGAAGATGAGATGAGAGAGAGGCTTTTGGGATATTATTTAGACAAAATGAAAAATGCCCATTCATCCGCCGCCGCTAAAGCTATGGCGGACATGCCCACTCACCCTGCTCTCATCCTCTGCCGTTTGCAAAGACATATGCAGGCTCTCGGAGCTTATGGCTTCCTCTCTTCCGTTATCGGCAAAAAATATTTTCTCAAGCACATTCCTGAGGGATTGAGGCTTTTAAAAGAAGATATAGCACTTGTGAAAGATGATTATCCTGAATTGTACGGGCTGGTGATGGGGTTGTAGAGATACTGGGTGTATCCCTGATTATTCATTTAATGCTTTTATAATCTTATCGTTTATCTAAGTCAATAATCACTTCCCCTGATTCTAATCCTTTTCCATTATGGGAAATTTTAACCAAGTTCGGCTCGACCCTTACTGCTACAAACTCTCTAGAAAAATAACTTGCATGTATCCCGACGCTCTTAAATTCTGTTAATGCGCCTTTCAAGAGCGAGAGAAATGTTGTCCGAACCACGCGTTTTGGTAATGTCACTCGTCCCTCTGTGTCTGTCGCAAACCTTTCTTCGCCACCTTCCCCCAAAGAATATTGATTCCAGCCCTGCCACACCATCGCATTAACTATCGGCTTTCCAGTTCTATCAACAACGTGCAATTTTCTTTCGGGTGCCATAACCAGCTCAAATGGACATATAGCAGCTATAATTAAGACACCCAATATTGATATGAAAATCAATGGGCGTTTAAATCTGTATAATGATTTCATTTTAACCCGAGGCAACAAAAACTAGACGTAACGACACATCCCATATTCCTAAAGCCCCTTCAAAATCTCAAAATATGCTTCCCTGCTGATATTAGCTGTTGTAAGGCAGGCAGTTATTCTTCGCTTCCCTCAACTCTTATATAAAGCGTCTTGTCAGCAACAACAGGAAGCTTATCAATCTCCGCAACTGCCTTGGCAACATCCTTCTCTTTTGCCCTGTGCGCCAGGACAATAAGCGGCACAGCCTCTCCGACCTTTCTGCCCTTCTGGATAACAGAGGCAATGCTTATGTTATATTTACCGAGCACGCCTGATACTTTTGAAAGCACGCCTGGTTTGTCAAAGGCAGAAAACCTGAAATAATACATCGCCTCTATTTCCTCTATATTCTTTATCTTCAGGCCTGCGCTCTTCACGCTCCCGATGCCGGGAATTCTTCCTGTTGCGCCTTTTTTTATATTTCTTGCTATGTCAACAATATCGCTCACTATTGAACTGCCTGTAGGCATATCGCCTGCGCCCCTTCCGTAATAAAGAGTATCGCCGACTGCATCTCCATTGACATAAATTGCATTGAAAACTCCGTCAACCTTTGAGATAAGATAATCCTTCGGAACCATTGTTGGATGGACCCTCAGTTCAACCTTCCCATCAGAAGCCTTTGCAATCGCCAATAGTTTTATCTTGTAGCCAAGCTCTCCGGCAAACTCGATATCCTGAGATGTAATCATTGTTATCCCTTCCTTGTAAATCTTATTGAAGGAAAGTGGTATATTGTAAGCCAATGACGCAAGGATTGCCAGTTTATGCGCTGAATCTATTCCCTCTATATCATAGGTCGGGTCAGCCTCTGCATAACCCAGCCTCTGCGCTTCCTTAAGCGCGCCTGAGAATTCAATCCCCTCGTCAGTCATCTTTGTGAGGATGTAATTTGATGTTCCGTTTATTATTCCGTAAACCGCCATTATCCTGTTGGCAATGAGTCCTTCCCTTATAACTTTAATAATAGGTATTCCGCCTGCAACTGATGCCTCGAAACCTATTTCAACGCTGTTCTTTTCTGCCTCGGCAAATATCTCGTTGCCCTCTGTTGCAAGCAATGCCTTATTGGCTGTTACAACGTGTTTTTTATTTCTTATGGCTTTTAGTATAAAATCCTTTGCAGGCCTTTTCCCTCCGATTAGTTCAACCACAATATCAATCTCAGGGTCATTTAATATTTTTTCTGCATCAGTGGTCAAAACTCCCTTGGGCAGCTTTATTCCCCTGTCCCTTTTTATATCAACATCTGCAATCCTCTTAAGGTTTATATCAAAGCCGGTCCTCCGGGAAATAATGTCCCGGTTCCCGATAAGAATCTTTGCCGTACCTGTTCCAACAGTTCCAAATCCTATGATGCCGATATTAATCATCTGTTTAACACCTTCTTTATTCCTTTCACTGCCTGTTATTATACATCTCCTCTGCATTCATCGAGCTTCTCGTAAGCGGAGAAGAAGCCGCATATTTAAACCCCAAATCAAGGGCAATCTCTTTATACACATCAAACATCTCGGGCCTGACATATTCTCTTACAGGCAGGTTTTTCTTCGAAGGCCTGAGATACTGGCCTATTGTAACCGTGTCACAGCCTGCATCCCTCAGATCCTTCAATACATGTATAATTTCATTGAAAGTCTCTCCAAGTCCCACCATAAACCCTGATTTTATGGTAATATCCGGCGCAATATTCTTTGCATTCAGCAACACATCCAATGATCTCCTGTAATCGGCCTGATGCCTTACATAAGGATAAAGCCTTGGCACAGTCTCCACATTATGATTATAAACATCAGGCCTTGAATCAAGGACTGTTTTGAGCGAATCCTTATTGCCCCGAAAATCAGGCGTAAGGACCTCAACCTTTGCAGCAGGAAGATGTTTTCTCACTGCTGAAACTGTTTTGGCAAAGTGAGAGGCGCCTCCGTCTTTAATATCATCTCTCGTAACAGAAGTTATGACGACATATTTAAGCCCCATCTCTTTTGCTGCCATAGCAACCTTTTCAGGCTCATCATTATCCGGAGGTCCTGGTTTCGAATATTCCACAGCGCAAAAACCGCAGTTCCTTGTGCATGCAGAGCCGAGTATCATGAAAGTCGCAGTCGGCTTTGAAAAACACTCTCCCCTGTTTGGACATTTTGCTTCTTCACAAACAGTGGAGAGCCCGTAGTTCCTAAGGATGCTCTTTGTGTTATGGAGCCCTGTGAAGCTCTTTACCTTTATCCACTCCGGCAACCGCATGGTTATTAAATATATAGGAAAATACCAAACTTTTTCAATTATAAAGAGACAACCGAAAAATAGACATAGGACTATAACGATTTGAATTATCTGTCATTGCGAGGTCGCATTGACCGTGGCAATCTCATCGCAAAAGGCGAGATTGCTTCGTTTCACTCGCAATGACAACTTTCTATGTCTATTTTTCGGAGACAGCATAGGCAATCAGGCAGGTTTTTGAGAAAGAAGCTCTCCGGTTTTACCGGAGAGCTTCTATGCTTTTATTACTTTTTAGGCGCTTCTTTTGGGGGGAATTCCTTCACAGGTTCTTTGGATTCTTCCTTTTTTGACAGAGCTGCAATTGCCTCTTTATTTATATCAACCTTATAAGATTTCTTCAGGTTTTCCACATAAGTGTCAAAAACCTCTTTCTGTTTCTGGGCTGTCAGCCGCTGTGCAAGCATATCCTTGATTTTCTCAAATTCAATCGGTTTGCCCTGCACTGTAAAATCCGCCCTGTTTTTATCATAGAAACTTTTCACATCTTTATCAGATACCTTGGCCTTGTCTTCTATCTCTTTTTCGAGCAGAGAGCTTATGAGAATCAGTTTCTGGGAATCCACCAGTTTTTTCTGATACGCAGGGTCCTTATCAAGTCCTTTCTTCTTTGCCTCCTGATAAAGAAGCTCTTTTTTGATAAGTTCATCAATAAGCTTTGCTGTCCCTTCCTCGCCTTCAAACATCTTCTGGGCAAATACAGGAAGGGCGTCAATCTCCTTTTTCAGGTCTTCCTTCGTTATCGTGACGTTGTTTATCTTTACAAGATACTGCCCTTTTTTATCTTCCTTCTTCGCACATCCGACGATAACCAATCCTAAAATCGCTACCAGGACAAAAAATCTCTTCATAAAAATCTCCTTTCCTTTTTTATTTTCCCTATCTAATTTGCTATTAAGTTCGTTAGTAGCTGTCATTCCCGCTTGTCGGGAATCCTTCCGACTTGTTCGGAATCGGAAGAAAGACTCCGGACAAGCCGGAGTGACAAACAATGTTACCATACTTATGGTCTTCTAATATCAGTAATGTTTCTTGAGCTCAAGCAAAACCTGTTTGGCAACACTCTTCAAGGTCTCAAAAACACCTACGCCTGTAGTTGCCACTGCCTCAAACCACTGCACGCTATTTAAGTTAAGGAGCTTATTCATTTCTTCAAGGGGAGCAACACTGGGAAGGTCTCTCTTATTATATTGAACTGCGTAAGGGAGTTTTTCAACTGCATATCCCTGTTCTGCAAGATTTATCTTGAGATCATCTAAACTTTCCATGTTAGCCTCCATCCTCTCTATCTGCGAATCAGCAACAAATATAACCCCATCCACTCCCTTAAGAATTAATTTTCTGCTTGCCGCATAGAAAACCTGCCCCGGAACTGTATACAGATGAAACCTAACCTTGAACCCTCTTATGTCGCCAAGCGCCAGAGGAAGAAAGTCAAAGAACAGGGTCCTCTCGCTTTCCGTAGCCAAAGAGATAAGCTTGCCCTTCTGTTCAGGGTTTGTCTTCTTGTATATGAATTGAAGGTTTGTGGTCTTTCCACAAAGCCCCGGGCCGTAATATACAATTTTGCAATTGATTTCTCTGGAAGAATAATTTATAAAAGACACTTAACCACTACCCTATTTGAAAAGATTATCAATATCTTCATCGCTTATCTCCGCAAAAGGCGATTCTGCTGCTTTGCCGCCGTCCACTTTTTCTTTTTCCGCCTTGCTGGTTATATCATCAAATAATCTTGTGAGAACCTCGGAAGTTTTTTTGACCCTCAGCCTTACAAGCCCCAGAGAAGACCTCTGGTCGAATATCACAACAAGTATAATCCTCTGTCCGATTAATGAGATATGGATGTTGTCTTTTTCTCCTTCGTGAAAGAGGACAGTAAATTCCTTTTCTCCAAGAAGCCTTGCAATTCCCCCTGTGGCAGCAATATTGCCGGCTGTCAATGATGCAAGAGAGGTTGTGTCAATATCATGCGTATCGCCGGCAGATGCTATCAGCTGGCCGTTTTTATCTACGAGAAAAACAACGATCGCATTCGCCTGCTGGTGGAGTTTCTGGAGTTCCTCATCAATCTTCTGGAACTCATTTTCATACATCACAAGGTCAGAACCGGCCATCCTTAATTCAGCTCCCTTTAATTTTTGATATTTAAGTTATCAGAAACATCATCAATAATCAACTCTGCGAGTCGCAAACCTTAACCTATTCTGCTCCTGACGCCTTTCCGCCTAAGTCGGACTTAAGCAGAAACTCCCACTCCTTGTCCACCATCTCCTGAAACTTCTTAAGCATCCATTCGTTCTCCGGAGCAAAGAGATGTTTAAATCTTCCCTGCGGCTTAAGGAAATCTACCAATGGTTTTTTCTCCTTTGGCTTAAAGGTTACCTTCGTGGCTCCATCTTCAATCTCATACAGAGGCCAGTAACATGTCTCAACGCCAAGCCTGCTCAGCATTATGGCGTCGTCAGTCCGCGACCTCCAGCCTCTGTTGCAGGGAGAAAGTATATTCATAAACTTCGGGCCTTCTATGGAGAGAGCCTTTTTAACTTTTTTTATAAGGTCCATCCAGTGACTCGGTGATGCCTGCGCAGCATAAGGTATGTCATGCGCTGCCATTATCTTTGTAAGATTTTTCCTATTCTGCGTCTTACCCGGGATAACGCTTCCGGCAGGACATGTTGTTGTGTCTGCGCCAAATGGAGTAGCGCTTGAGCGCTGGATGCCTGTATTCATATATGCTCCGTTGTCATAACACACATAAAGCATATCATGCCCGCGTTCCATAGCGCCTGAAAGACTCTGTAAGCCTATGTCATAAGTGCCGCCGTCGCCGCCAAAGGCTATGAATTTTATATCCTTGCTTATCTTGCCCTGTTTCTTTAATGACCTGTACATTGTTTCAACTCCGGAGAGTGTAGCCGCGGCATTTTCAAAGGCATTATGTATCCATGGTATCTTCCATGCAGTGTAATCAGATATGCAGGTAGAGACCTCAAGACACCCTGTTGCATTGGCTGCTACAACCGGCCCTTCTGCTGCAAGGAGAACCATTTTCACGATTATAGGCGCACCGCAGCCGGCACACAGCCTGTGGCCGGATGTGAGCAATCCTTCCTTTTTTGAAAGCTCTTTTAATGTAATTCCTGTTGGTGTTGCCATATTATTCCCTCACTCCGATATATTCTTTAAATGTTTTTACTTTTCCTGTTTTTGCTACTTCGGCAAGCTCATTAAGCACAAGCTCTGCATGCTCAGGCATATAATCCCTTCCTCCAAGCCCGTATATTTTGTTTATAAGCACAGGTTTTTCCTTGCATGTGTAAAGACTTGATGCGATATCCATAAACAGCGGGCCATAAGAGCCGCCAAATGCATCAGCCCTGTCAAGCACACAGATTGCCTTCAGATGCTTAAGTGCATTGCCTATTTCCTCGTAAGGAAACGGCCTGTATAATCTGGGTTTTAATAAACCCGCCTTAATTCCCTTTTCCCTGAAAGCATCAATCACGTCTTTTGATGTGCCTGCTGCTGAGTTCAGAATAACAAGAGCTACCTCTGCATCATCAAGCCTGTATGTTTCAAACAGTCCATACTTTCTGCCTGATATCTTCTCAAAGTCTTTTGCCACATCTAAAACCACACCTACAACCTTGGACATAACCTCTGCATGAGCTCTTCTATATTCCATATAATAATCAGGAAGTATCAAGGGCCCGTAGCTGACCGGATGCTCCAGATCAAGTAAAGGATTCAGGTTTTTGAATTCCCCGACAAAGTTTTTTACTTTATCGTCTTCCATATACTCTATTCTTTCTATGGAATGACTGATTATAAAACCATCCAGACATACCATTGCAGGAAGCCTTAAGTCCATATGCTCTGCTATGCGGAAGGCCTGTATCGTATTGTCATAGGACTCCTGTGCATTTTCCGACCAAAGCTGTATCCATCCGCAATCCCTTGCGCCCATTCCGTCAGAGTGGTCACCATGAATATTTAAAGGCGCGGACAAGGCCCTGTTCACCAGAGCCATAACAATGGGCAGCCTTGTACCTGAAGCGATAAACAGTTCCTCCCACATAAGTGCAAGTCCCTGAGAAGAAGTAGCAGTCATGACCCTGCCGCCTGCTGCAGATGCTCCAATGCATCCGCTCATAGCGCTGTGCTCGCTTTCAACAAGTATCATCTCTGTCTTAACCTTGCCGTTGGACACAAAGCTGGTAAACCTCTGCATGATATCTGTCGCAGGGGTTATAGGATATGCTGAACTGACATCAGGGTTAACCTGCCTTAATGCCTCGGCAACTGCTTCGTTTCCTGTAACTGCAACAACCCTTGCCATTATTTGCCCTCCTCTTCCATGACAATAGCCTTATTCCCTTTTTTGCCGGGGCATTCAAGGGCGCATATGCCGCAACCCTTGCAATAGTCATAATCAAACCCGGTCACCTTGCCATCTTTCACCTTAACTGCCATATCAGGACAATATATCCAGCAAAAAAGACATTGAATACAGTTTTCCTCTATAAATTTCGGCCTTGAAGCCCTCCACGAACCTGTTTTAAACTTTAAAGCACTGCCTGCTTCGGTACAAACAGCGCCTGGTGTTACTTCTTTCCATCCTTTTAGTTTCATCCTTCTTTTACCTCCCCGTATCCGCGCTTTGTTGCCTCGATATTGCCGTCTATTATCTTCTGGGAAAATTTTTTACCGAAGCTTTTTCTTACATCATCGAGAAGACTTTCGAGGGACACAAGGTTGGTTACCTTGCATATAGCGCCGAGCATGGGAGCATTTGGCAGTGACCTTCCTATACATTCCATTGCTATCTTCGATGCGTCAACTGTATAGACCTTCTGCCCCGATTCTGCCTTGAGTTTTGCCCTTATCTCTTTGGGGTCCTTTGATGAGTTTACAACAAATATTGCGTCCTTTGTAGAACCGTCTGTGACATTAATGCTGTCAAGCAGCGTAGCATCAACAACGCTTACAACCTGAGGATTGAGGACCGGACAATGCATCCTCAGTTCCTTTGAACTAATTCTGTTGTATGCCTTCAGCGGAGCTCCTGCTCTTTCAGGGCCGTATTCCGGGAATGCCTGAACATGCCGTCCGCTGCTAAGGCATGCATCTGCCAAAACCTTTGCAGCAGTAACTGTTCCCTGGCCTCCCCTTCCATGCCATCGAATCTCCATCATCTCAGCCATAATTTTCCTCCACAATAAAGTTTATAATATTATCTAATTATCAACCTATTTTTCAAGCAAAGAAATTCTATAATATCATAATTCTTGTTAATAGTTATACCTAACTCAGATTACGACTTTTTGGAGCGTCATTGCGAGTCCTTCACTTCTGCCATTGCGAACACAGTGAAGCAATCTCTCCTTTATATAAATCAATATGTTAAAAATTGCCATCCGTACTCAAATAAGGTTAAGATAACCCATGAATTTTGATGAGGTAACTGCCCTGAAAAAGGCATTCAATTCCGTGAAAGAACGGCAGAAAAACAACCCCCTTTATGATTTTGAAAAAAAGAAAAAAAGGCTGAAAGAGGCGCGCGAGCTATGCATCGGCAATGAAGAACTCTTTGAAAAAGCTGTAAAAAAGCTTGAAAGCAACGGCTTTAAGGTAATAAGGGCAAAGAATAAGCAAGATGCGATAAAGTCAATACTCGATGAGATAGGCAATGAAAAACTCATTGTCAAATCAAAATCAAATGTCACAAAAGAGATTGACCTCACGCATGAACTCGAAAAGCATGGCATCGAGGTCATAGAGACAGACATAGGCGACAGGATTTTGCAGGTTTTGAAACTCAAGCCATCACACCCGACAGGCCCGATTGCACATATGTCTGCAAAAAAGATTGCAGAAGGGCTTTCTTCATACTACAAGAAAAATATCAGCGATAACCCTGAGGAAATCGTCAAATTCATAAGAGATGAGATTAGAGCTTATATCGAAAAAGCAAAGGTAGGCATTACAGGCGCAAATGCGATCACTGTTGAGGAAGGTTCTATTGTCATAACCCATAATGAAGGGAACATCTACGAGTCCATAAGAAGAGATAAACATATTGTCGTCACAGGCATAGATAAGATATATCCCTCTGTCGAGGATGCGCTAAACATGCTTAAGATAATCTGCTTCAATGCAACTGGCTCTACAATCCCGTCATTCGTTGAGATTATAAGCGGAGTGAGCAAGACAGCAGATGTGGAAAAGAAATTTTTCAGAGGAGTACACACTCCAAAGGATTTGACAGTAATCCTCCTTGATAACAAACGCTCGGAGATTATGAAGGGCGAGTATAAAGAGCTCCTTTACTGCATAGACTGCGGAAACTGCCTGATTCACTGCCCCATGTATAACACTGTCGGAAATTTCTTTGCGGATGAAAAATATCTGGGAGGCAAGGGACTTGCGCTTCAGAGCCTTACTGCTGATGAGGTGAATAAAAAACTCGAATACTGCCTTTCATGCGGCAAGTGCAGGGAGAACTGTCCATTGGAAATCAATGTGCCTGTTGCAATACGAAAAATCAGAAGCGACAGTGTTCCGGAGGAGGTCTGGTACTTTCTTAAATCACATGTCCTCTGGCTCTACTGGGCGTTGAGGCTGAGACTGAGCTGACTTAACATCTCATTGTAATTCCCGCTTGTTCGCTTTCTCTTATCTGTCATTCCGACTTGCTCGGAATCCTTCTTCAGAGAGATTCTGGACAAGCCAGAATGACATACAGATAGCGGCTTAGGCTGAGTGTAGCTATCTGAATTCTACGGCCTCTGTCCTTGACACCCTCGATGTCGGCTTTGAAATTTGTGCCGGATAACCCACAGGCACAATCGCAACAGGCCTAAGCGAGTTGCCTATGTTAAGAACCTTTGATACTTCCTCATCCTTAAAAGCGCCGACCCAGCAGGTTCCAAGCCCCTCTTCATGGGCAACAAGCATCATAGCCATGACACTTGCCGCGACATCCTGAAGAACGTAAAGCTCAACACCCCTTTGTCCATAACTGGATATTTTCCCGGCATCAGCGCAACATACGACAACAACAGGCGCCTCTGCAATAAATCCCTGATTGAGCGCGGCAGAAGCAAGCCTGCTCCTGGTATTTTCATCCCTGATAAAAAAGAATTTTCTTGATTGAAGATTCCCGGCGCTCGGCGCCCATATGAGAGCATCAACAAGCCTATCAAGAATATTTTCAGGAATATCTTTTTTCAGAAACTTCCTTATGCTTCTTCTTCCTTTTACTGCGGTAAACACGTCCATAGTCAGCTCCTTTGCTATATAAATACCACAAAACAGACTTTTTTCCTAACGCCCCCTCTTTCTTCCTCTCCTTTTTCTCCCTCTGAGCCGTATATAGAACTAATAATAGTTATTGCAGTGATGGAGTAAATAGGGGTAGAATAAGTGCAGGATGTAAATAAAGGAGGGCTTTCACATGGCAACATTAACAATAGAATATCCTGATGAAATTTTGGTCTCATTGAAAGAGACGAAGGCCGCTTTTTCCAAAGAACTAAAAATAGCGGCGGCGGTAAAGCTTTATGAGCTTGGAAAGCTGTCATCAGGAAAGGCTGCTAAACTTGCCGGCATGGATAAGGCATCCTTCTTAAAAACCATGGGGCAGTACCGCATATCTATTTCAACGTTAGAAGAGTTTAAAGAGGACATGAAAGTTGTCGTCCGCTAAGAATATTGTCGTTGTAAATTCCTCTCCCCTCATCTACCTCTCCGCAATTGAAAAAGTCGGCATCCTGAAAAAGCTTTTTCACGAAATTATCATCCCTGAAGCCGTTAAACGCGAGCTAATGTCCGGAGGCAAAGACAATTTCGCTTTCAAAGAAATAAATAGCGAGAAGTGGATAATAACCAAACGGATCAAAAATAAATTGGCAAAGAACTATCTTTTAACGGATATCGATGATGGCGAGGCTGAAGTGATAGTCCTTGCCGAAGAATTAAAGGCTAAAACGGTCATCATGGATGACAGGCTAGGCAGACGGCTTGCGAAGCTCCGTGGGCTTAATATTATCGGAACATTAAGGGTGCTGGTGAGTGCAAAAGAAAAGGGCATGATTACTGAAATAAAGCCTCTGATAAAACAAATTAAAGAGGCCGGTTTCTGGATAAGTGATGATGTTCAAAAAGCTATCCTGCAACAGTCAAAGGAATGGAACATCTGAAGTTATTCGACCAACAATAGAGGGATATTTTACAGATACAGCCTTGCGCTTCTCGCAGCGCAGCGTAGAGTCGCTCTCCTCGGCGAGTCGCCGGGGCAACCCGAGGCGACTGCGCTTGCCTACTTCTGCTCTTTGCTTTCACTTGACCCTTGACCCCTCGAACCCTTGAACCCTGTCTTTCTGCTATGGCACTTTCTTGATATGGACTGTGGAACTATTGAACTGCTAATAGCTGGACTATTCCGATTCAAAACCGACTTGTTTTCTGGACAGTCAAGAGTGGGAATAAAATGCCAAAAGTAAAGACCTGACCCTCGTTTATTCCACTCGTTTATTCCTTGTAGTTGTAGTAGCAAAGAATTTTAAATGGTCCGATATCGTATCTATAGTTGAAACCAGATTGCAAAAGAAAATAGCCTTACACAAAGGAACCCAGCGGATGCACATAAAAGAAAAACTCTCTTTTGTCGCAGGACAGATAGAAGTTGATGTCATAAGCACGAAAGGTTTTGAATTGGCGGCAGAGGCAATAAAAACATCGGTTGTCGCTGAAGTATTCGGGAAAAATGTTAAGGTCGTAACTCCCGAATATCTTATCCTTTTAAAGCTCCTTCCGTTAAGCAGTCAGGATGCAATTGATATTAAGGCTCTTTCCAAAAAAGCAGATATGCGAAGACTAAAGGCGCTGGCAGAAAAACACTTTCTTTTATCCAAACTTGAGACCCTAATAACTAATAAACTGGGGTCAGGTCTTGCAATAACACTTTTCATCTCCTCTTTCACCCCGTTAGCCCCGCTTAGAAATATAAATCTCACACTTCTCCATATCTACAATCCTATAGCCTATAGGTTCTCTGTTCTGGTTTTCAGAACACTCGGGCTTCTTTTCCCATGAAGAACGCCAAGAATAATTATTCTTTGTTTCTCAATAATGTAGATTATTTTATATGGGAATCTCTTAACGAGGTGCTTGCGTGTCTCTTTATATACAGGCGCATATATCTGTGGATTCCTTGCTATAAACCTTAGCCCTGCATCAACCTGCAAAAGGAAATCAAGCCCTAATCCGCGCCTCTTGTCTTCATACCATACAAACGTTTTCGTCAAATCTTCTTCGGCTTCAGGCCTGATGATAATTTCATATTCCATGTTTAGCGGCTATTCTCTTGTGAACCTCATTCCAGGGGGCGCCTAAATCAGGATTATTGTGATAAGCATCGAGTCTTTTGTCAATTACCCTTTTTTCATCCTCGGTCAGTTCCAGAGAATCCGCCTGAGCGGCAATCGTGTCCCAAATATCCTCTACTAATTGAATCCTTTCAGGAATTGATAATTCAAGAGTATCTGTTGCAGTTATCCTCTTCATTGCTTATAACCTCCTATACTTTTAAGGATACTTTATTGTAACAAACTTTCTGAATTTGTAAAACGACTAAAGCCCACCGCCACCCATTTCTGCGTCTTTGGGATCAGGTCTTTAATCTTGACATTACCAAATCCCTCAAAATCCACTTAATAATAGACGTTATCACTATGAAAAACAAGGATTATCTGTGGGCTTACATTTGACTATTTAACGGAAATTCCCGGACACGGCAAAAATCAAAAAAGCAGCTGCCAACTGAAGGCAGAAAGCCGCAATCAAAGCATAGATAAACGATATCCTGGGCATGAGGAAGATAACCGAAAGGATAAAGACCATCCAAGGGAATATCATGACAATCAGCCCTTTTGCATAAGCCAGCACCGCACCCTGGCCGCTGTGAAGATATATAAGCACAAAAGTGCTGATTGTTATCAGCGGCAGTGTTCCTACAAAGGCCGCCAGCAGTCCCTTTGACTGGTGTGCGAGATAAGTGACCCCGCTTGTGATAATGCCCCCAAACAGGAAATAAAGGAAATATTGTATGCGCATAAAGTAATTATAATTTATTTTGAACGGGAAGTGTTCTTTGATAGAATCTAAAAGAAGGAAAATAAATCAATCATCCCTTTTCTTCCGCCACCCATTTCCGGTTGCTATATCAACCCCAGTTCTTCCGATAATTTTCTGAACAACTCAAAACCTTTTTTATGTTCGGTTCCAAAGGCATAGGAGACATTTTTCCAGTAGGCTATGAGTTCGTCTTCCGTTAAAACGTCTCTAAGAGGAGATTTTGAGGCAATTTCTTTGAAATTTTTTAATGCTAACTTCTTTGCCTTATTCAGGTCATCTTTGAGTTTTTCAAGAAGTTCCATCTTCTCTTTACAGCAGTCTTTTTTATAAATCCATAAGGCGAATGTAAACGGAAGACCTGTATATTTATGCCACAGCTCACCAAGGTCATAAATAAAAAAGGTCTTTTTAATAGCCCTTGTCCTGTAATACTTAACCGCCTTTAAGGCATCGTCGCCTATCAGCAGATATGCCTCAATATCTGACGGCACGGAGCCTTGAGTCAGCTTTGCAGGTTTTAAATTGCATTTTACCTTAAAAGATTTTGCCAGTATAATCTCCAGAAGCGCAACTGACGTAGCTGACTGGGAAGATGTAAGGATTGTATGCCCGTCCAATGCCTCTATCGGTTTCGTGCTGAATAAAATTATACTTCCGACAGGGCCTATGGAGCTTATAGAATGGCCTTCTATAAAAGTATATTTATCCCTGTTTCTTAAATATTCTATGGACGATGAAGAACTGACATCAACCTTCCCGTCTCTCAGCATCCGGTTAACGCTGGAAGGAACTCCCTCTATAAATTCATAGCCCGAACAATCGCACTCCTTTTCGAGCATATAAAATATGGGGAACAGGTTTGCATAAGGTATTCTGCCTATCTTTAGTTTGTGCTCAGCCAAGGTATTTGTCCGTCAAATATATTTCTTTATGATATCCATATTCAGATTTTTTAATACGGCTTTCTCAAAGGCCTCATCTGACATTGCATTGAGATACGGAAAAACCCCGATTAAAGGCGCCGGGCTCAACTGCTTTATCATCTGGGGGTTTGTCTCTTCAGCCATTCCTCCTTCGGCCTGATAAGTGTGATTTATAATAACGCCGGCAACCTTAAGCCCTTCCTTTAAGGCATACTTCACTGTCAGCAACGTATGGTTTATAGTCCCGAGGCCCGGCCTTGATACAACAATCAACGGCAGTCCAAGTTCCTTTGCAAGGTCAAGAACAAAGTAGTTCCTGTTGATAGGCACCAGCAAGCCCCCGACTCCTTCAACAACAATTGACTTATACGCTTTTGTAAGTCCTTCAAATGCCTTCCGTATCTTATCCAGGTTAACAGCGTGTTCTTCCATATCAGCAGCAACCATTGGCGCCAGAGGATTTTCAAAACAGCACGGGGATATCTGGTTCAGTGTCTCGTCCATGCGTGCCATGTTTTTAAGGAACATGCCGTCAGAAGGTATCAGTGAATTCCCTTCCCTTGTACAGCCTGTTTCTATCGGCTTCATACCACAAGCCTTAACCCCAAGAATACCGGCAGCTTTTATCAGAGCCGCTGCTATTACAGTCTTGCCAACCCCTGTATCAGTCCCTGTTACAAAAAAACCCTTTGCCATTTATTCTCCTATTCACATATCCCTGCTAAATGCATTACTTTTCATATAATCCTGCTGTCAAGACTAAAAACCTGTCCTGTTATATTATCCGTTTTTATCAGATAAGAAACAAACCCTGCCACTTCTTTTGGATTAGACAAACTTCCTGAAATACTATCTGCCCTCGCCTTACTCATTGCTTTTTCTGCCGCCATTCCCATATGTGTCTGCATATATCCCGGAAGCAGGGCATTCACCCTTATATTATACCCGGCAAGTTCCCTTGCCGCAGTATATGTTAGGCCAAGCAGAGCTGACTTTGAAGCGCTGTAAGCTGCCTGTCCTTCTTTACCTTTAAGCCCCGAATATGAGGAGATATTAATAATATGCCCTCCCCCCGTTGCGAGTCGATCCCGACCTGAATTTATCATAACATGTGAAAACGTTTTAATAGTATTGAAACAGCCTTTAAGATTCACTCTTAATATTTCGTCCCATTCAGCTTCTTTAAGTTTTATCATCAGGCTGTCTTTTGTTATCCCTGCATTATTTATCAGCACATCAACCCTGCCCCATTTCCTGTAAACAGCATCTGCCATCTTTTCAACCTGCTTTGCATCACCCACATCAGCCTTTACAAGAAAAGCATTTTCCCCTATCTCATGTGCCACCTTTTTTGCATCATTCTCAGATGCCAGATAATTAACTGCAACATTATAACCGCTTCTGCCGAGCGCTAAGGCTATTTCTCTTCCAAGGCCTCTTGAAGCGCCTGTAATTACTGCAACCCGCTGAGAGCCGCTTCCGCCAGATAAAATCTTTTTGCTCCTTTCTGTCCCAAACTATCAAATAATTTTAACATATCCAAAACTACAGAATTTGATTAAATAATATTAATGAATGGCAAAAAATTTAACATCTGTAATATAATATACTTTAAAATTCCAATATCCAATGGAGGTATTTATGGTAAAGGTTTATTACGATAAAGATGCAAAGATGAGCGTTCTCAAGAGCAAGAAGATCGTGGTAGTCGGATACGGAAGTCAGGGACATGCTCATGCCAACAATCTAAAAGAAAGCGGCATGAACATTATAGTGGCTGAAGCAAAGGGCAGCGCAAACTGGAATAAGGCCGTAAATGCAGGCTTCAAAGTCCTGACAGCAGCGGAGGCTGCAAAGAATGCAGACGTTATAATGATGCTCGTGCCTGATGAATACGCTGCTGAAATTTATAAAACCGAGGTAGTTCAAAACATCAAAAAAGGCGCTTATATAGGATTCGCCCATGGTTTTAATATCCATTACGGACAGGTAGTGCCTCCTGCAAATATAAATGTATTTATGGTGGCTCCGAAAGGGCCCGGACACCTTGTAAGGGCAGAATATCTGAAAAAGAGCGGAGTGCCTTGCCTGATTGCAATCGAGCAGGACCCTTCAAAGAATACAAAAGCCATTGCACTTGCTTATGCTTCTGCAATCGGAGGCGGCAGGGCAGGCATAATCGAAACATCATTCAGGGAAGAGACAGAAACAGACTTATTCGGCGAACAGGTTGTGCTCTGCGGCGGCCTGACATCTTTGATTCAGTCAGGATATGAAACTCTGGTTGAGGCAGGTTATTCGCCTGAGATGGCATACTTTGAATGCCTGCATGAGGTAAAACTTATTGTTGACCTTATTTACGAAGGCGGCATATCCACCATGAGATATTCCATCAGCAATACAGCCCAGTTCGGTGACCTGACAAGAGGGCCGAGGATTATTACAGATGAGACAAAGAAAGAGATGAAAAAGATACTTGGAGAGATCCAGTCAGGTGAATTTGCAAGAGAATGGATTCTTGAATGCAAGGCAAACAAGCCGGTCTTCAATGCACTGACAAGGCAGGGTGAAGGGCATCCGATAGAAAAAGTCGGAGCGAAATTAAGGGCCATGATGCCGTGGCTTAAAAAAGGAAAGCTGGTAGATAAATCAAAAGCGTAAAGGCAGTGACAATGACAAGTGTCTGCAAATCAGTATTCAGTGTCAGTGGTTAGTGTCAGTAAAATTTGTTACTGACACAGACACAAATCACTGACACTTTGAGAGAGAAATGATGAAACTCGCATCTGAGGGCTATCCTTATATAATAATTTTTGCCGCCACAACAATTGTTGCTTTGTTATTAGGTGGAAAATGGATGGTAATAGTACCATTCGTTATCACCGTTTTCATGGTTTACTTCTTCAGGGACCCTGAAAGGGAAACCCCGGAAGGAGAAGGGATTTTTGTATCACCTGCCGATGGGAAGATAATCCTGATAAAAGATATATTCGAGAAAGATTATCTGGAAACAGATACAAAGCAGATAAGCATATTCATGTCGCCGTTGAATGTCCATGTAAACCGCGCGCCATGCGATGGAATTGTAAAAACTGTGAAGCATACAGCCGGGGGATTTAAGGCAGCATACAGGGATGAGGCATCCCTGACAAATGAAAACATTGTCATGGTCATTGAAGGAAAACAGGGGAGCATCCTTGTCAGACAAGTTGCCGGTTTTATTGCAAGACGCGCTGTCTGCAGAGCCAAAGTTGGCGACAGCTTAAACCGTGGTCAAAGATATGGAATCATTAAATTCAGTTCAAGGCTTGATGTATATTTGCCAAAAGAGACGGCTATTAAGGTAAAATCAGGAGATAGAGTAAAAGCAGGAGAGACGATAATAGGAGTAATTAAGTGAAAAAAGGAATATACATACTGCCAAACAGCCTTACGATGTGCGGGATGTTTTCAGGGTTCTATTCAATCCTTGCGGCCCTGAAAGGGGATTATGTTCATGCTGCATGGGCCATATTGATAGCAATGGTCTTTGACGGCCTTGACGGCTGGATTGCAAGGCTCACAAACAGCACAACAAGGTTCGGAATAGAGCTTGATTCCTTGTCAGACCTCGTTGCATTCGGAGTTGCGCCTGCTGTAATGCTATATAACTGGTCTTTAATGCCGTTCGGGAGGATAGGATGGGCAGCGGCATTCCTGTTTGTTGCGTGCGGGGCGCTAAGGCTTGCAAGGTATAATGTGCAGATGGGATCAACTGAAAAGAAATCATTCACGGGCATGCCGATTCCCGGAGCTGCGGCTGTGATCGCGACAACCACGATATTTTACAGTCAGATGGATTGGGCAGGCCGAAGAAGCATTTTTATACTCATCCTGACATTTATACTCGCCATCCTCATGGTCAGCACTCTCAGGTTTCATGGAGCAAAGGAACTGGATTTCAAAAAAAGGAAACCATTCTGGATACTCGTTGCATTTGCCATTGTCTTTGCTGTTGTAGTCATGCATCCGGAAAAAACGCTTTTTGTCTCTGCAATGCTTTATCTTACAGTTGGCATAATAGAGAATTCATACATCTACTACAAAAAGTTTAAAAATTTAAGTCAGCCTTTGGAGAAATAATGAGGATAATCAGAATCTTTGATACAACGCTTAGGGACGGAGAACAGTCTCCCGGCGCATCAATGAACGTGGAAGAAAAGCTTCAGGTTGCAAAGCAGCTTGTAAAGCTCGGTGTTGACATTATAGAGGCAGGATTCCCTATAGCATCAGATGGTGACTTCGAGGCTGTTAACAGAATAGCCAATGAGGTAAAGGGCGCAACCATAGCCGGGCTTGCAAGGGCAAAAGAAGCTGATATAAAAAGGGCTTACGAGGCTGTTAAGAATGCGTCAAAAAGAAGGATTCATACATTCCATTCAACTTCAGATATTCATTTAAAGTATCAATTCAGAGTAAACCGCGAAGAGGCTTTAAAGAGGTCTGTTGAGATGGTAAGGTTTGCAAGAAGCCTTGTTGAGGATGTCGAATTTTCGCCTATGGATGCTACGAGGACAGAACTGCCTTATCTGATTGATGTGGTAGAGGCGGTTATTGAGGCTGGAGCATCCACAGTGAATATACCGGATACTGTTGGATATACAACTCCTGAGGAATTCGGCAGGATTATAAAGGCCATAAAAGAAAAAATCGGGGATAAGGCTGTGATTTCAGTTCACTGCCATAATGACCTCGGCCTTGCTGTAGCAAACTCATTGTCAGCTGTCTTAAACGGAGCAGGACAGGTGGAATGCACAATCAACGGCATAGGAGAGCGGGCAGGCAACTGCTCAATGGAAGAGGTAGTCATGGCGTTAAGGACCCGCAAGGACTTTTTCAATGCCGACACAAAAATAAATACAAAAGAGATTATACGCTCAAGCAGGCTTATAACAAAAATAACAGGAATACCTGTACAGCCCAATAAGGCGATAGTTGGCGCAAATGCCTTTGCACATGAATCAGGGATACACCAGGACGGACTGCTGAAGGAAAAGACAACTTATGAGATAATCAGGCCTGAAAGCATAGGGCTCCGGAGCACAAAGCTCGTGCTCGGAAAACATTCAGGAAGGCATGCATTCAAGGCAAGGTTAAGCGAACTCGGGTACGATCTCAGCTCTGAAGAAATTGAGAACTCATTTGCTAAATTCAAACACCTCGCAGACCAGAAAAAGGACATATTCGACGAAGACATAGAGACTCTCGTCTCGGAAGAGGTATCAAAGATACCCGAGACATACCAGCTCGTTGATCTTTCTGTTTCAAGCGGCATGAAAAAAGAGCCAAAAGCTGCAATCAGGATAAAGGTCAAAGACAAGATGGTAAAGAAAATATCAAGCGGCGACGGCCCTGTTGATGCAACCTATAAGGCTATTTCATCAATAACAAAGACAAAGAGCGACCTGCTGAAATTTGAGGTGAAGAGCATCACAGGAGGAACAGACGCCCTCGGAGAAGTCATTGTCTCTCTTGAAGAAGACGGCCGCACTGTAAGAGGCCACGGCGCGGACACAGACATAATCGTTGCTGCTGCAAAGGCATATATTAATGCCCTGAACAAACTGGCGGTAAGGAAAAAATAGGAAAAAACTATTATGAAAATCCTGCTTGTCTATCCAAATTATCCCGATACCTTCTGGAGCTTTAAATATGCATTGAAATTCATTTCCAAAAAGGCCAGCCTTCCCCCTCTGGGATTACTGACCATAGCTTCAATGCTTCCTCCGGAATGGGAGAAAAGGCTTATTGATATAAACGTTAACCCCCTGAAGGACAAAGATCTCTTATGGGCCGATTATGTCTTTATCAGCGCCATGTCGATTCAGAAAGAGTCAGTAAAAACAGTAATCAGCAGGTGCAAAGCTCTGGGAGTCAAGATTGTTGCAGGCGGGCCATTGTTCACATCCTTCTCTGAAGAGTTCGAAGGGGACGTGGACCATTTTGTGCTCGATGAGGCTGAGATTACCCTCCCGCCTTTTCTGGATGATTTGAAAAAAAGACAGGCCAAACATATTTATACATCGCAGCAGCGTGCAGACATCAGAAATACTCCTTTACCGCTATGGGAACTTGCAGATTTAAAAAAATATGCATCAATGAACATCCAGTATTCAAGGGGATGCCCGTTTGATTGCGAATTCTGCAATATCACCGTGCTGTATGGACGCGTGCCGCGGACCAAAGAAAAAGAACAGATAGTGGCAGAGATGGAAAACCTCTACCTGCACGGATGGAGGGGCGGCGTATTCTTTGTTGATGACAACTTTATCGGCAACAAGGTAAAGTTAAAACAGGAAATCCTTCCTGCGATCATCGAATGGATGAAAAAAAGAAATCATCCGTTCGCGCTTTCTACTGAAGTGTCTATCAACCTTTCTGATGATGATGAACTTATACGTATGATGGTTCAGGCCGGGTTCGACACGGTCTTTATCGGAATCGAAACTCCCAATGAAGAAAGCCTTGCAGAGTGCAGCAAGCTTCAGAACAGGAATCGTGACCTCATAGCATGTGTCAAGAAAATCCAGCGTTCAGGTTTAGAGGTGCAGGCAGGGTTCATAGTTGGGTTTGATAAAGATCCGGCCTCTATCTTTGAACGGCTTATTGCATTTATCCAGGAAAGCGGAATTGCTACTGCAATGGTCGGGCTGCTGAACGCCCCTCACGGAACCAAACTCTACAACCGCCTGAATAAAGAAGGCAGGCTGTTAAATGCATCATCCGGAGACAATACTGACTTTTCCATCAACTTCAAGCCCATTATGAGCCATGAAAAACTTATCAGCGGCTACAGGAAAGTCGTTCATACTATTTATTCTCCCAAGCATTACTATGCACGGGTTAGAAAATTTCTGAAAGAGTATAAGCCTGCTCAGAAAAAAACATTTCACTTCAGGTTCAGTCATCTTGAAGCGGGCTTCAAGTCCATTTTCCGCCTGGGGATAATAGGAAGGGAAAGAATCTATTACTGGAAGCTTTTTTTCTGGTCTTTGTTCCGCCGGCCGCGGCTTTTTCCGCTTGCGATTACCCTTACGATTTATGGATTCCACTTCCGAAAGATTTTCAAACGCCACATGCCGAATCTTCAATAGAAGGAAATCTTATTTAAAATAATCTCCAAAGCGAACCTGGGTCTGCGACAAAAAAGTAAGAGGGCGAACACATAGGTTCGCCCCTACATAATCAATGCTTGTCAAATTTTCTGTAGGGGCAGACCTATGTGTCTGCCCTTTCCCCTCCATAAAATCCCCCTACATCCCCTTTTGCCAAAGGGGGACTATTAGTAGCAATCTGCTTTTACCAATAAATTTGTAGCACACCCCCTGAACATTCCTCCCTTGTCAATCATCCCCGAGTAGAGATATAATAGTTTCTTAAATCTTATTATTTTGGAGAATATATGACTATCACAGAGAAAATACTTGCAGCGCATTCCGGAAAGAAAAAAGTCGAGCCGGGTGAATTGATCGATGCCAGAGTAGACCTGATACTTGCAAATGATATCACTGCGCCGATAGCAATCCAGGAATTTAAAAAAATTGGAGCCAAAGATGTTTTTGACAAAAGCCGCATAGCCCTCATCCCTGACCACTTCGCGCCTCAGAAAGACATAAAGGCTGCCGAGCAGTGCAAAATGCTTCGGGAATTTTCGAAAGAATATAATCTCGATCTTTATTTTGAGGTTGGAAGGATGGGAGTTGAGCATGCACTCCTGCCGGAGCAGGGACTTGTTGTTCCGGGTGATTTAATAATCGGGGCTGACAGCCATACATGCACTTATGGAGCGCTCGGGGCATTTTCAACAGGGGTGGGCTCAACTGATGTTGCATCTGCAATGGCAACAGGAGAGTGCTGGTTCAGGGTTCCCGAGTCAATGAAATTCATATATCACGGCAAACTCAATAGATGGGTTGGAGGAAAAGACCTGATACTTCACACAATAGGCGATATAGGCGTTGATGGAGCATTATATATGGCCATGGAATTTGAAGGAGAGGCGATTACAAATCTCCCGATGTATGGAAGGCTCACAATGTGCAATATGGCTATTGAGGCAGGAGGAAAAAACGGCATCATAGTGCCTGACAGGATCACAAAAAAATATGTAAAAGGAAGGGCCAGGAGAGAATTCATATTTTATAAATCTGACAAAAAATCAAAATATGCCGAGATAAAGGAATACGACTGTTCAAAGATACCATTGACAGTGGCATGCCCTCATCTTCCTTCAAACACAAAACCGGCAGCAGAACTTTCTCATGTCACCATAGACCAGGTAGTAATAGGCTCATGCACTAATGGAAGGCTCGAGGACCTGAGAGAGGCTGCAGAGATTATTAAGGGCAGAAAGGTTAATCCCAATGTAAGGTTGATAGTAATTCCTGCTACACAGCAGATTTACAAACAGGCGATTAAGGAAAAACTGGTTGACATATTCATTGACGCGGAGGCTGTTGTATCAACTCCCACATGCGGCCCTTGTCTTGGAGGCCACATGGGAATTCTTGCAAAAGGAGAAAGGGCGCTGGCAACCACTAACAGAAATTTTGTCGGAAGGATGGGACATCCTGAAAGCGAGGTCTATCTTTCAAATCCTGCAGTTGCCGCAGCGTCAGCAGTCCTTGGACGGATAGGAACTCCTGAGGAACTGGGGTTGTAATGTCACCTGAAGAAAAACTTAAAGAACTGTGTCTTGAATTACCGGAGGTACCAAAACCTCTCGGCTCTTATGTCCCGTTTGTCAGGACAGGCAACCTTGTCTTTCTCAGCGGCATGCTTCCTTTAAGGGGAGGAAAGCTAACCAGGCAGGGGAGAGTTGGAGAGAAGGTAACTATTAATGAAGCATTGGAAGATGCAAAAACAGCGGCCATCAATGCCCTTGCAGTTTTAAAATCTAACCTGGGATCTCTTAACAAAGTCCGGCGGTGCATAAAAATAACCGGCTATATAGCATCAGCCCCTGATTTTACAGAACAGCCAAAGGTCCTTAACGCAGCCTCTGACTTAATGGTTGAAATTTTTGGTGAGGCAGGGAAACACGCACGGGCGGCGGTAGGGGTGAATATACTGCCTTTGAACTCGCCTCTGGAAATAGAGTTTATATTTGAAATTGCCTGACTGCTATTATTCAGGCAGGGATAAATTATACCCGGAGGTCATCAGCAGTTCCTCTTCCCTTGCTTCAAACATATCGAGAAAGGCATTAACGACATAAGGGTCAAACTGTGAACCGGCTCCCTGCTTCAATTCCTCTTTCGCCCTGAACAAAGTCAGAGAGCGCCTGTAAGGCCTGTCTGTCAGCATGGCGTCGAAGGTATCAATAACAGCGAGTATCCTTGCCTTGAGCGATATCTCATCTCCCGGTATGCCGTAAGGATAACCTCTTCCATCATATCTTTCATGGTGTTGTATAATCGTTGTCCTGACGCCGGCAAGGGTGTCAATAGGCCCGAGTATTTCATCTCCTATCAGGGGATGGGCTTTTACAAGGCCATACTCATTTGCAGTAAGTTTTCCTTCTTTATGAAGCACCATTGAGTCTATCCCGATCTTCCCTATATCATGAAGAATCGCTGCGTGCTCAAGCACCTCAATCTCCCTGTAGTCAAGCCCTATATACTTGCCAAGTTCAACAGACAGGTATCTGACCCTTTCGGAATGGCCCTTTGTGTATCTGTCGTTTGCTTCAAGCGCATTTACGAGCGACTGGATTGTTGCAAAATAATTGGTTTTCACTCTTTCATACAGCCATGCGTTTTCAATTGAAACCATAGCCTGGTTTGCAAGTGTTGTAAGTAATTCAAGTTCATCATCTGTAAAAGATGCTCCGTCAAGCTTATCTTCCAGCAGCATTGCGCCTATCACCTGGCCTTTCATCTTCAAAGGCACACCTATTGCAGAGTTATTAATACCATAATTGTTTTTCTTATCAGCGTCTTTCTCATGTATTATCACCGGACTGCCATTCTCCATAAGTTCGCTGTAAATGGGTTTAAAATCCAGAGCTACATCCCCAAAATCCTCAACGCCGATGCCGTGATGATACTTCAGCGTAAGAGATGGTTTTTCATTCCGTTTTAAATAGATTGCGCCTCGTCCCGCAGACAACAGTTCAGCAGTCGTCTTTATTATCAGCTTTATAAGTTCATCTGTCTCGATAATCGAACTCAGCATCTTTCCAACGTCATTTATCCGCCTCAGCCTTTCGACCATTTTTTCGAGTTCTACATTCTTTGACTTCACCTCTTTTGAGAGTGTAACAACAGTCTTATTAGCTGTCTCAATCTCCTTTACCTTGAACTGAAGCTGGGTATTTAATTCCTCCAGCTTTCTCTTATGTTCAAGATCCAGCTTTATCTTTGATAACTCTTTCTCTTTTCGTAAGCTTTTTTCATGAAGGCCCCTAACCTCATCTGTCATCTTGTTAAAAGCCTGACTGATAACACCGAGTTCATCATTACCTGTGGCATGCGCCTTGGCCTCCCAATTCCCGGCCTCAAACTCCTTCATGGCCGAAAGGACATTCTTCAGGGGCTTCAATATAAGTTTTGAAAACATGATACTTAAAATAGTTGCCACTGCAAGAACTGAAAGGATATTGGAAAAAACAAGAAACCGTTTTATGGACATTATGTCATTTTTGCTCCTGGACATATCGTATTTAATCTGTATTATCCCGGCAACCTTTACTTCTTTACTATGACAACTATAACATTCAGGCTTATTAGATATAGTCTTGAAATAAGTTATAGATTCCTCATTTAACACAGGCTGCTTTTGATGATCGTTGCTTGATAGTGTATATTCTTTTGCCTTCAGGCCTATCTCATCAGGCGATTTTGACTTCATTATACCGCCGCTTGTTGAAAGTATTCTAAGGGTTGTTATTTCCTGATTCTTTCCAATATTCTCAAGTATTTTCTGCACATTGGCTGTTCTTCCGCTTTCCATTGCATCTGTGATGCTTCTTTCAATGAGATCGCTTAAAACCTCTACATCTTTAAGCTTTGAATCTATCAGCATCTTTGTCTGAACTCTGAGTACGACAGCCGCGGATGTACCGATTGTTAAAAGCAGCACTACTATCAGGACTGTGATAATCTTAGACTTTAGAACCATTTTAGTACTTAAACCTCTCGCTCCTGTTTACGTCTGTTTTGACTTAACAGTCAAATCCTTACATATTAAAAAGCAATTTCTATACCCGAAAAATAGCCTAAAAATCCTTGTTTTTTAATGACAAATTCTAAACTTCAGACTTTAATTTCGTCTTTTCACCCAGTCTGATTGAAAACCCACAGTTCACTTGTTCACCAACGCTTTGATTTTTAAAGAAACCATGTCAACATCAGCAGGTGTCTGATATTAAACTGCAGTGTCCGATAATAGACGTAATTTTTATTGCTTTTAGTGTAAAATTAGATTTTATGGCTAAACCTTTTGTTGTAATAGTCGGAAGGGCAAATACAGGCAAATCCACCCTCTTTAACAGGATGATTGGTTCTTCTGCTGCTATTGTTGAAGACCTGCCGAATGTCACAAGGGACAGAAACTATCTGGAAACAGAATGGGAAGACAAAGCCTTCATTGCAGTTGACACAGGAGGGTTCTATCCCGAACCGGCAGACGATATATTTCTTCAAATGAGGGAACAGGCTCTTTTTGCCATAGCAGAGGCAGATGTCATAATACAGCTCCTTGACGGCAAAGAGGGACTTGCATCTGCTGATGTTGAACTTGCAAAAACACTCAGGGCCTCCGGCAAAAAAGTATTATGGGTCGTGAACAAAATAGACGGGCCTACCAGGGAAGACAGGCTCTATGATTTCTATGCCCTTGGCGTTGATGAGCTTCTGCCTGTATCAGCAGCTACAGGATATGAGTTCAGCGAACTTATGGATAAAGTCGTATCCCTTCTGCCGCCTGTAAGCAAAGAAAAAGTCACTTACCCTAAAATTGCTGTTGTCGGAAGGCCGAATGTCGGAAAATCAACGCTTGTAAATTCAATTCTGGGCAAGGACAGAATGATCGTAAGCCCGGCGCCCGGCACCACGCGGGATGCTGTTGATTCTGTCTGTTCATACTATAAAAAGAAATACCTTCTTATAGACACAGCCGGCATAAGGCAAAAGGGCAAACTTGGTTTTTCGATCGAAAGATTTTCAGTTGTCAGGGCCATAAGGAGCATAGAAAGATGTGATGTAGCGCTTATAGTTCTTGATGCCGCAGATGGTATAACAGAGCAGGACCAGAAGGTTGCAGGCATTGTTGAGAAATATGCAAAAGGCGCCATATTTCTACTTAACAAATGGGACATTGTATCTGAACCGGAGCTTGCCTATAAAAAGCTTGTCCCGGAACTTAAAAGAAAGATGTGGTTTCTCGCTCATGCCCCTGTAATCACAACATCCGGCATGGAAAAAAAGAGAATAACAAATATATTTCCTATAATTGATGAGATAATTAAAGAGAGAGGGAAAAGGATATCTACAGCGGATATGAACAGGTTCATACAGGATGTGACTTCAAGCACTGCCCTGCCTTTATACAGAGGGAAGCAGGTAAAGATATCTTATGTGACACAGGTAAATACTGAGCCGCCGGCATTCGTGATATTTTCGAACTACCCTGCAGGAATAAAGGACTCTTATATACGATATATCGAGAGATGCCTGAGAGAAAGATTCTCATTCGCAGGCACACCTGTGAGAATATACAAAAAAGTGAAGAAATGAATTTAAAGTTAAAAGTGAAAATGTATCTCTATTTCTTGTCATTCCCGCTTGTCGGGAATCCCTCTGGAAGAAAGATTCTGGACAAGCCAGAATGACAGAATATGGAAATCTGTAGCAAACTACATGGAATAATCAAGTTGAAGGAGAATTAATTATATGCAAGACCTTATCGGCAAGATTGTTGAGGTAATAACAACAGAAACAACATACACAGGCAAACTTATCGAAATCGGCGAGAAAGACGTCTATATTGAGTCAGAAGCAGGATGGATTGTAATTCCTGTTGAGAATGTTATTTCTATCAATGAGAAAGAAGAATAGGCCAATTCAACGTATTAAGTATGTCATTGCGAGGAGCGAGACCCCTTCGCCTGTCATTGCGAGGGACAAAGTCCCGAAGCAATCTCATAGGCTCGGGGCAGGCTCCGCAATCTCAAAGTTATGAAGCAGGATTGCCACGCTCCTTTTGGTCGCTCGCAATGACAACGTAAGCAAGCAATGCGTTTGCATTAAATATCTCCCATCAAAAACTGAACAAGTGTCACTGCGGAAATTGCTGCTGTCTCTGCACGGAGAATGCGTTTGCCTAAAGATGTTGCAATAAGGCCCCTTGATTCAGCAAGCCTAACTTCTTCCTTTGTAAAACCGCCTTCAGGGCCGATGGCAACATAAAACGATGCAGGATTCATGATGCAGGATTCATGATTCTTTTTATCCTGTATCGTGTATCGTGCATCATGCATCTTAATCTTTTGTATCGCTCCTTTTAAAGGCAGTCCGCCCTCTTCCCAGAAAATAAAACCCCTTAATGCCATCGAACTATCAGCCATGAGCAATGAGCTAAATTCCACCGGCTCCCGCACTGCAGGCACCATACTCCTTCCGCTCTGGCGTGATGCCTCTTCTGCAATTTTTCTCCACCTTGCCGCCTTCCTCGTCTCCCTTATTTGGCCTCTCTCTGTAATAGCAGGGATTATCTCTTTAACACCAAGCTCTGTTGCCTTCTGAATTACCCAGTCCATCTTATCACCTTTAAGAATTCCCTGAATAAGTATAAGATTCAATGGCGATTCAGTATCAAATGGAATCTTTTCGAGCAAATCTATTTTTACTTCTTTGTTATCTATCCCTGAAATCCTTGATTTGTAGAAACTCCCTTCACCGTCAAATACCTGCAACTCATCTCCGGCATTGCACCTGAGCACAGATATCAGGTATCTCGCCTTTTCGCCTGATATGGTTATTCTCTGTCCTTTAATTTGTTCTTTTGGAAGGATAATGCGCATCGTTAGACTTTTACAGCTAAAAATACACGACTATACAGGGCATACATTTACGTCTTCGTCCCTGCAAACAGGTCTTTGAGTTTCTCCTTAAACCCTTTTGAAACCTCATCCCCGTTTATCTTTGCAAACTCCTCAAGTATCTCCTTCTGCCGTTGCGTGAGGTGCTTTGGAACTTCTATGTTAATAATTACAACCTGCTCGCCACGTGGATGCCCTCCAAGCCTCGGCATACCTTTGCCTTTTATATGAAATGCTTTACCTGATGGAGTTCCGGGAGGAATCTTGATATTTGTAAGGCCATCCAGCGTGGGAACCTCAACCTCTGCGCCTAATGCAGCCTGTGGAAAGGAAACAGGAACCTTGCAATATAAAGTCATCCCCTCTCTCTTGAAAAAAGGATGTTCAGCGATATTAAGAAATATATAAAGGTCTCCAGGCGGGCCGCCATAAATACCAAGTTCACCTTCCCCTGACATCCTCAGTTTTGAACCAGTATCAACACCGGGAGGAATCTTAACGCTTATATCCCTATAGGCCTTGACCTTGCCATGTCCTTTACATTTTTTGCAGGGGTCTGTAATAATCCTGCCTTCACCATTACATTTACCGCATGTCTTTGAAACACTAAAAAATCCCTGCTGGAACCTTACCTGCCCGGCGCCTTTGCAGTTAGAGCATGTAACAGGCCCTTTCCCGGGCGCTGCTCCTGTTCCCCTGCACTCAGTACAGTTATCCCACCTCGGCACTTCAAGCACCTTCTCAACGCCAAATGCCGCTTCCATAAGTGTTATATCCAGGTCATATCTGAGGTCACCGCCTTTTGCAGGCCTCGCTCTGCGCTGGCCTGTGAAGGTTCCAAAGAAATCCCCGAAGATGTCTTCAAATACATCGCCAAACCCGGCGCCAAAAGGACTGTACCCTGCACCGGCGCCCATGCCTTCAGCAGTTCCAAACCTGTCATAGTTGGCCCTTTTTTGCGCATCAGACAGGCATGAATAAGCCTCGTTTATCTCCTTGAACTTATCCTCTGACTCTTTGTTGCCCGAATTTCTGTCAGGGTGGTACTTCATGGCAAGCTGCCGGTATGCCTTTTTTAACTCAGCCTCAGAAGTATCTCTTGATACACCAAGTATTTCGTAGTAGTCTTTCATAGTGATTAAGAAAAAGGGCAATAAGGTTAAAAAGTTCAAAAAGGTTAAATTTTCTTGACCTTCTTACCCTTTTTACCTTCTTACCCTCTTGTTTTTTTAGCTCTCTTTCTTTTTATCTACATCCTCAAATTCTGCTTCAACAACCTCTTCTTCTCCTGGCTTGGCTTCTCCTGCTTTACCTGCATCAGCTCCAGCGCATGCGCCACCTGCCTGCTGGGCGCCTGCTGCTTTATAGATGTGTTCTGCAAGTTTATGCGAGGCCTTCATAAGGTTTTCAACTGAAGATTTTATCTCTGAAACATCTGTACTTGAGTCTTTTAGCTTCTTGCACTTTTCGAGTGTCTCTTCTATCTCCTTCTTTTCAGGTTCACTTAATTTATTTCCGTAATCACGCAGAGATTTTTCAACGCTGTAAACAAGTGTGTCTGCCTCATTCCTTACCTCTGCAAGCTGTTTTTTATTTCTGTCATCTTCTGCATGAGACTCAGCGTCGCGCATCATCTTCTTCACTTCATCATCATTGAGCCCGCTTGAGGCTGTTATCCTGATTGACTGTTCTTTACCCGTCCCAAGGTCTTTGGCAGATACATGCAGTATGCCGTTTGCATCAATATCAAATGTCACCTCTACCTGAGGAATCCCTCTCGGTGCAGGCGGAATGCCTATCAGCTCAAAATTTCCAAGAAGCTTGTTATCCGAAGCCATCTCCCTCTCGCCCTGACATATCTTTATTGTGACAGCCGGCTGGTTATCAGCAGCAGTTGAAAATACCTGGCTCTTCTTTGTTGGAATAGTAGAATTCCTCTCTATTATCTTTGTGAATATCCCGCCAAGTGTCTCAATTCCAAGGGACAGCGGGGTTACATCAAGGAGCAAGACTTCTTTAACCTCTCCCTTAAGCACTGCTCCCTGTATTGCAGCGCCAACAGCAACAACCTCATCAGGGTTAACTGTCTTGTTAGGTTCTTTCCCAAAAAATTCCTGAACTGTCTGCTGTACCTTTGGCGTCCTCGTCTGCCCGCCAACGAGAAGAACTTCATCAATGTTTGAAGCAGACAGATTTGCGTCGCTGAGGGCATTTTTGCATGGCCCTGTTGTATTTTCTATAAGGTCTCCTGTGAGCTGTTCAAGCTTGGCCCTTGTGAGTTTCATGAGCATATGCTTTGGCCCTGTTGCATCTGCTGTGACAAATGGCAGGTTTATCTCAGTCTCAGCGGCAGTCGAAAGTTCTATCTTCGCCCTTTCTGCAGCCTCTTTAAGTCTCTGCAATGCCATCTTGTCATGTTTGAGGTCAATGCCCTGGTCTTTCCTGAACTCCTCGACCATCCAGTCTATAATCCTGATATCAAAATCGTCGCCGCCCAGATATGTATCGCCGTTTGTGGATTTTACCTCAATTACTCCCTGTCCAATCTCAAGTATGGACACATCAAATGTTCCGCCGCCCAAATCATAAACTGCGATCTTTTCCTCTTTCTTTTTGTCCATTCCATAAGCCAATGAGGCAGCAGTAGGTTCATTTATTATTCTCAGGACATTGAGACCTGCAATCTTTCCCGCATCTTTTGTAGCCTGCCTCTGGCTGTCATCAAAATAGGCAGGTACGGTTATGACCGCATCATTTACCGTCTCTCCGAGATAATCTTCAGCAGCCTGTTTGAGTTTCTGTAGTATCATTGCTGAAATCTCCGGCGGTGAATAACGCTTGCCCCTTATCTCAACATGGGCATCTCCGTTTGGCGCCTCCACAATCTTATATGGAAGGCGTTTCTTTGCATGATCCACCTCAGGGGAATTATATTTCCTTCCCATCAGCCTTTTTATGGAGAATATCGTGTTCTCAGGATTTGTGATTGCCTGTCTTTTTGCTATCTGTCCTACCAGTCTTTCTCCTTTTTCTGTAAATGCAACAACAGAAGGGGTTGTCCTTGTTCCCTCCTGGTTAGGTATTACTACCTGCTCGCCGCCCTGAACAACTGCAACAACAGAGTTAGTTGTCCCAAGGTCTATTCCAATTGCTTTAGCCATCTTACATCTCCTCCTCTATATTTTCTTCTATATTTTCTTTTTCCTGACTGACTTCTGTATTCTGTATACTGTCTTCTGTCTTCTTAGATACCGCCACCAATGAAGGCCTTAATACCTTATCCCGAAGCATATATCCTTTTCTGAATTCCTCCACAACTGTATTCTCATCAACATCATCCCTCTCAACTTGTGTCATCGCATGGTGCAGTGACGGGTCAAATATCTTGTTAATCGCAATTATTGGAGTAAGCCCAAACTTATCAATGACCTTTAAAAATTCCCTTAGTGTTATTTCCACGCCCTGAACAAGTCCTGCCATCCTCGGTTGATATTCTGCCGATACATCATTTACATCATTTGACGCATGTTTTAAGGCCATTTCAAGATTGTCAAGTACAGGCAGAAGCTCATAAAGCAGTGATTCATTGCCATACTTTACGAGTTCCTCCTTATCTCTGGCTACCCTTTTCTTATAATTCTCAAACTCTGCATATAGTCGCAGATACTTGTCTTTCTGGTCATTTAACTCTTCCTCAAGATTCTTTCCCTTTAAAACTTCAGCCGCTGCATCTTTTTTTTCAGCCTCAGCTTCAGCAGAATCCTGATTTTCAGTATCCTCAATGCCGGTCACTTTTTCTGTCTCGTTTTTTATAAAATCCTCTTTCTTCCTTTTCTTCATTTTCTATCTGTTAATACCCTGGTAAGAAATCTCGCAGTCGTATTAACCACTGCAATAGCCCTGGAATAGTCCATCCTCGTGGGGCCAATCATACCAACACAGCCGATGGGCCTGTCGCCCTCTTTATAAGACGATGCTACAAGACTGAATCCCTTCATCTGCATTATAGAATTTTCAGCTCCGATTATCACCTTAACACCGTCAGTATCAGAGATCTTTTCAAGTATCTGCAACATATGATGTTTGTCCTCTATTGCTTTAGAAATCTCTTTTATCTTTTCCACATCTGAAAAATCAGGCAGTCCGAGAACCTCTGCAAATCCTGCAATAAAGAGGTCATCATAAGGGAAAAACAATGCCTCTTTACATATCCTTATGGCCCTGGAGATGAGCGTATCGCACAGGTCTTTCTCTTTTGCCATTTCCCTGATTATCTTCGCGCGAATCTCAATAAGGGAATAACCATGGAATTCTGAATTAAGGTATTCGGATATCCTGTTAAGATGACGCTGCGAAAGGTCTGACCCCACATCTAAAACCTTATTCTTAATAAGTCCTTCATCTGTAAGAAGCACCGCAACTACCTGACTGCCCCTGTGCCTCAAAAATTCAATCCTGTTAAAAGTAGATATCCTTGTACTGGGAGAAACTGCTACGCTGAGATAGTGGGAGAAAACAGAAAGCCTTTTAGTTGTTTCCTCAAGAAGCGTATTTATATCATCCTTTATGGATTCCAGCTCATTAACCATTTTGTAAAGACTTGACCTGTTATCAGGCTGATATTCAATCTCTGAGTGCAGAGAATTTACAAATAACCTATAACCCATGTCTGTGGGTATCCTGCCGGCAGATGTATGGGGCTGGCTGAGAAAACCCTGTTCCTCAAGGTCTGCCATTATATTCCTGACCGTAGCCGGAGAAAGATTAAAAGAATATCTCTTTGTAATAAAACTTGACCCCACAGGTTCAGGGTTGTTTATATATGTCTGTACTATAGCGCAGAGTACCTTTTGGCTTCTTTCATTAAGCATTTTCTTAGACCTCTAAGGGTATTAGCACTCTCGCATTGAGAGTGCTAATAGTTTATCAGGAAAACATTTTTCATGTCAAGTGAACTAAATTCTTCTTCTTTTTAAAAGACTTAGCATTAACTTATCAGAAGTTTTTAATGCCTGAGCGTATCTCTACCACTCAAGCTTTTTCTGCATGAGTTTCTCATACATGCCTTTGGGCAGAAAAGCCTGCAGGTGTATTTCGTCGCTGTAATACTTTGTCTTTATATCAAATTTTTGCCTCATCTCGCGGGGCGAAAGCCCTTTTGAGCCAACAGAGAAAGTCCACCAGTTGCCTGCATAAGTTGCTATCGGCGCAGCATAGAGGTCCACCAGCGGGAATACACCCTTCATCGTCTCCTGGACCTCTATGACAATATCCTTATGAAAATGAAGAGACTCGGAAAGTGTCACGTAGAATCCGCTTTCAGTCAGGCAGTTTTTTATTGATGTGAAAAATTCTTTAGTGAAAAGGCTTGTTGCAAAACCCACTATATCTGTTGAATCAACTATTACAGCATCAATATCAGAACTGCGCCCTCTCACAAATTCAGCGCCGTCCATGCATTTTATCTCAACGCGGGGGTCATCAACATCACATGCCACTGTCGGGAAAAACTTTCTTGAAACATTTATGACATCTTCGTCTATCTCTATGAAATATACCTTTTCAACTGTCTTATGCTTTAAAATCTCTCTCACAGCGCCGCCGTCTCCGCCTCCGATAACAATCACCTTCTTTGGCGCAGGGTGGGCATGAAGCACAACATGGGTGAGCATCTCATGATAAAAGAATTCATCCCTCTCTGTTATCTGGACGACTCCGTCAAGGATAAGCATCTTTCCGAAATGCGGATTTTGAATAACCATTATCTCCTGAAATTTACTCTTGCCCCTGTATAAAATATCTTCCACTTCATAGCTGTATTGAATAGGCGCATACGGATCTTTTTCATGAAACTTTATCATTTTGTCCCTCCTTTAATGTAGGTGTCAGGTATAAGGTTCCAGTATGCTGTCCCTAACAGTTCCATACATTTTTTGTAGTGTCATTCCGGCTTGTCCGGAATCTTTCCCCTTTTAAAAGAAGGATTCCCGACGTTGCGGGAATGACAGAAAACGTAAAGTTATTTATGAGACATTACACCAGGTTTCAGTCTTAAAACTAATACCTGTCAACTTTTTTATATCAAAATCGTCTTTGGTATTGAAAACCCATTAAATTCCGATGCATAGGATATTGTATATGCCCCGCTTGAAAGTATAAGCACCAGTCCGCCAATCTCCGGATCGGGAAGCATCACATCTTTATCAATCACGTCAAAACTGTCACAACTCGGGCCTGCCAGCGTCCATTTCTTTTTCTGCTTTGTATCCCTTGAAGTTTCAACAAGATAAGTGTACTTTATCCCCCCGACGCTTTCCATCAGGCCGTTAAAAACCCCTACGTCTATATGAAGCCAGTTCGCATCAGCCCTTCCGGCCTTTCCTATGACTGAAGTTACAAATATGCCTGCATCGCCTACAACCGCCCTTCCCGGCTCTATAAACACCCTGACATCATGAGGAAATTTTTCATGGATGAGTTTATTTATATTTTTATCTATTGCATCAACATCAACTACATTTTTTGTGTATTTTATCGGATACCCTCCGCCGATATTCAGGAGAGAAAGCCTTATACCCTTTTCCCCTGCGACATCCCATAAGGCCTTTGCCTTATCCAGTGCGCTGTTCCAGTTATACATGTTCGTGCACTGAGAACCCACATGAAATGTGACGCCGACAGGATTAAGCCCTTTGTCCCCGGCATAAGAGAGCAATTCCGCAGCCTCATCAACTTCAACTCCGAACTTCTTGCTGAGCGGCCATTCGCTGCCCTCATTAGGCACAGAAAGCCTGACATAGACATTGCACCCCGGCAGAAACCTTGCAAGCTTATCCACCTCAGCCACAGAATCATAGGAGAAATAATTTACACCGCATGAAGCGGCCATCTTTAAAAACTTAAAAGATTTTACGGGATTGCTGGATATGATTCTTTCAGGCTTAACGCCTATAGATGTGAGCAGTTTCAATTCTCCCTCAGAGGCTATCTCAAAGCCCATCTCAAGTTTATTGACAAGTTTTATTACCTCGATATCAGGATTAGCCTTAACAGCATAAAAGACCGTGGAGTTTTTTATAGTGCGGCCTATCAGGGATACTTTTTCCATAACCTTTTCCTTATCCACAAGAAGAAAAGGCGTCTCAATATTCTTCCGTTCAAGGTACTTTAACACCTTGAACAATGTTGTCTTGGAAACAATCCCTGTATGATACTTTTCTACCTTAAAGGTTCTGGGCATTATAACTCCAATCTAATTTGCTGTCATTGCGGCTTGTCCGCAATCCTTCTTTTTCTCCTCAGCGAATCAGCCGGGGCTGAAAGAAAGATTCCCGACAAGCGGGAATGACAAACTATGTGGTCTTACTTCTGAACTCCTTAGTATATTTAAAGAGGAATTAATTATAAAACATATTTCAGATTTTTACGCAATTGTTTTTTGGCTATTTACAAGAAAAGGGGAACTATAGTAAACGAAATAAGTAATGTTACATTTTCTGTCATTCTGGCTTGTCCAGAATCTTTCCTTACGATTCCGAACAAGTCGAAAGGATTCCCGACAAGCGGGAATGACAATACTAAAGGGTTATGTCAACTTACTTAATGCGTTTGTATTATTTTATCTTTTACGGAATGCTGTTCACTCTTTTTTTATCAAGTATTTCTCTCACCTTTTTCAAAAGCCCTGTTGGAGAAACAGGCTTCGGGACAAAGTTTATTCCTTCCTCAAAAGGCCCTTTATTGCCTGCTATCTCTACAGGATACCCGCTTGTAAAAAGCGCCCTGATATCAGGCCTTATCTTTTTTATCTCTTCATATGCCTCTTTACCGGTCTTCCTGGGCATTATTACATCAAATATAAGAAGCTCAATCTTATCTCTATTTTCCATGAATTTATTTACGGCATCTTCTCCATCCACCGCCTCTATAACCTTATATCCGAATTTCTCGAGTACGGTCTTTGTTATCTGCCTCACTTCTCCTTCATCCTCAGCCAGAAGCACTGTCTCTGCACCGTCCATTGACGAAGCTATTTCTGCAAGTTTTGTTTCTTTAACCTCTGCTTTATGAGTCAGGGGCAGATATATATTAAATGTAGTGCCCTGTCCCTGTTCACTGTAGACATTGATGTATCCGTTATGCTGTTTTATTATGCCGTATACTATTGCAAGCCCGAGCCCTGTGCCTTTTCCTACCTCTTTTGTTGTAAAAAAAGGGTCGAATATTTTTTCTTTTGTCCTTTTATCCATCCCTGTCCCGGTGTCTGTAACAGAGACAAAGGCATACTTCCCTTTCTTCCCGTAGTTATGGGCCATTATAAATTCATTGTCCAGTTCCACGGCTTTTGTAATGATGCTCAAAACCCCTCCTTCCTGCATGGCATCCCTTGCATTGGTTGCAAGGTTTATCAGTACCTGTTCTATCTGGCCGGGGTCTGCCATTACTGTTAAAGCATCCTCTGAAAGTAATGTCTTAACCTCTATGTCCTCGCCAATGAGCCTCAGCAGGAGTTTTTTCACCACACCTACTATCTCATTCAGGCTTACCGGCCTTGTGTTCATTATCTGCTTCCTGCTGAATGCCAGGAGGCTATGGGTCAGGCTGGCAGCCCTCTCTGCCGATATGAGGATGGGGTCAACATAAGCCCTTAATGGTTCATCTGCCTCCATCTTCATCTGTAAGAGATTTCCGTAACCGATTATTGCCGTAAGGATATTATTAAAGTCGTGTGCTATACCCCCTGCAAAGGTCCCGATTGCCTCCAGTTTCTGGGAATGCCGGAGTTGGTCTTCGAGCTTCTTTTTCTCTGTGATATTAGTAATTACCTCTATAGCTGAAACAATTTCCCCGGATTCATTTTTAACAGGATATGATTTTATCTCCACAAAAACCGGATTCCCTTCTTTATCATAGTGCGTATGAATGGCTGTGCAGGGATTACCTGTCTTAAAAGTATCTTTTACCGGGCAATCCTGGCCCGCCTCGCAGCACGGTTTGTATATATGATGGGAAACTTCATAACAATGTTTGCCTATAACATCCTCAGCAGGAATATCAACCATATTGAGATAAGACTTATTAGCAGAGACTATTCTGTATTCAGGGTCTATGACAATAAAGCCTTCGTCAACGCTTTCAAGGATATTTTTGACAAATTCCTCTGCCTGCTTGCGCCCGGTAATGTCCTCCCCTGAACTTAAGGTGCCGGAGATTATGCCGTTTTCATCTGCAATCAGAGCATTGTGCCATGAGATTAATTTCTCTTCACCGCTTTTAGTAAGAACAGGGTTTTCATAATGCCCGACAGGTTCAATCTCCCCGCGCATCATTTTATTGAAAATAGCCTTCACTTCATTCCTCATTCTTTCAGAAACGAAGTTATCGAACCAGTTCTTGCCGATAATATCCTCTTCGCAATATCCCAAGACCTCACATCCCTTCTTATTTATGAGTTTAACCCTCTGGGTTGCATCTATTGCAACAAGCATGACCCCTGCAATATCAAGATACTGCTGAGCTTTGTCTCTCTCTTTTTGTAATATGTTCTCCATCTTCTTGCGCTCAGTTATATTGCGGGCAATGACCTGGGCGCCCGGTTTACCACGATAGATAAAAGGAGTTGCAGCCACTTCAACATCCACAGGACTTCCGTCAAGACGAAGATACTTTTCCTCAAGAACAGGGACTTCTGCTCTTTCTTCTTTCAGTATCCGAATTCGCTCATTTACTATGCCCCTGAAATCAGGATGCATCAATTCAAGCACCGATTTTCCTATAAGCTCTTCGGCGCTGGCTGCTCCAAAAAGCTTAACACCGGCAGAATTTATAAATGCAATATTGCCTTCGCTTTGAATAAAGATTACATCAGGTGAAAGTTCCACAAGCCTGCGGTAGCGTTCTTCGCTTTCTATCAGCGCATTCTCTGCCTGCTTATGCTCAGTGATATCATCAATCATGGAAAGGTAATAAAGAGGTGTCCCTTCGTCACTGCGAATAAGAGTCGCTGTAAGGTTACCCCATATAACCCTTCCATCTTTTCCGATATACCGTTTACTCATCTTAAAAAGTGGTATCTCTCCGCTAAACAGTTGTTTTACATATTGCACGCTGTTATCAATATCGTCCGGGTGGGTAATATCAACAAATGAAAGTTTTGTTAACTCCGCCTCTGTATATCCCACCACTCCGCAAAAGGTGTTATTGGCCTTTAGAAACCGGTTATCCAAACCTACCATCACCATCCCAAGCGGGCCCTCTTCGAAAATCTTGCGAAATCTTTCTTCGCTGTCCTTCAAATCCGCCACTGCCTTATATTCCCTGCGGTAAAACTCTAACCGCCTCTGCCTCCACCAAAAGCCAACGCTCAATCCCGTGGCAATAATCATGGCGCTGACAAAAATCATTACCAGCCGTGCCCGTTCACGGATAGGCTCATAAACCTCAGATGCATCCACTTTTGCTATAAGAAACCACGGGGTATCAGGCACTGCCCTTACTGCTGTCAGCACTTTTACATCCCGGTAGTCTTGACCCTCAACTATCCCCTTTTGACCCAATACAGCCCTCCCGGCCGGAAAATTTTTTTTGGAAATCGGAACACTTAGAGAAAGGGCTGTATTTTTCCTGTGCCTTAGTTCATTCAGGTAAAGCACATTATCACCTTCCCGCTCAACCAGCAATGTCTCGGCAGTCTTACTCTGCGTAGGCCATTTTTGGATAAGCGGATACAAATACTCATCTGGATCTATCCTGAACAGTAAAGCTCCGATATATACAGCTTTACCGCCATTAGAAATAATAAGCGGGGCAATAACGTCAATATGAATATAATTGGCATTTTCACCTCTATGAAAATCTGAAAAAACAACTTTTTTTGTGCGCATTGCCTCTTCAATAAGCTTCTTCGCAACAGGGCCGATACCTCTGTATCTCCTGTCCGTTGACAATCTTACAGCGCCTTTTTTGTCCATGAGTAAAACATTTTTGTAGCTGTATCCCTCATGCATAAAGTTCATCAATGAAAGCGTCGCCTGCCTTAATCCGGGATTCTCAGTGTTATCAAGAAAATTTTTCATATGAAATGCGATTATACTGCTTTTAAAGACAGCTTCTCCGTCTTTAATACGTTCTCTGCGCCAGTCATTTATCTGACTGACTTTAAGCTCGGCGATAGCAGAAAGTTCATTCTTTTTATCGTTGAGGATATGCTCCCGCTCTTTTATATAATAGATATAGCCCGCAAGTCCTACTCCCAGCGCCAAAAGCAGAAAGATAAGGATAACCTGATAGATAACGTTATCTGATTTAGTTTCCGGCTTCATGTTACTCAAAATCTACCAGACTATTGGCTGGTTGTCAATAGAAATGCCGCTCTCTGAAATTTCCAAAATGATATAATGACTGCATGTACGTTTACCTGAATAACAGGGTTGTGCCTGCGCTTGATGCAAGGGTATCTGTTTTTGACCATGGTTTCCTTTACGGAGACGGGATTTATGAAACAATGCGCTCCTATGACGGTGTTGTCTTTATGCTTGATGAGCATATCAGGAGACTGTATCGTTCAGCATCATTGATAGGACTTCGTATCCCAAAAAATGTCGCAGGCATAAAAGCGGCAATCCATGAGACACTGGAAGCAAATTCTCTCGAAAATGCATACGTAAGGCTAACTGTATCAAGAGGTTCCGGCCCTGTCGGGCTGGACCCTGAACTATGCAAAAAGCCGACATTCGTAATCATTGCCAATGAGTTCAAAGAATATCCAAAAACACATTATAAAAACGGCATTAAGTTAATCATAGCCGAGACAAAGAGAAATCTTAAAGAGGCAGTCAATCCACAGATAAAATCCCTTAACTTCCTGAACAATATCCTTGCAAAGGTCGAGGCAAAAGAAAGAGGCGCCCATGAGGCATTGATGCTGAACTCGATGGGTTATCTCACCGAGGGAACGATAAGCAATATTTTTTTCGTGATTAACCACCCCCCCATCCCCCCCTTGACAAGGGGGGGCGAAAGGGGGGTAATCCTCTGCACCCCGTCTGTTGACTGCGGAATACTTGACGGCATCACAAGAAAAATCATACTGGAATTAGCCGTGAAAAACAGGATAAAGATTAAAGAAGGCAGATTCAGGAAAGAAGCCCTGTACAATGCCTCTGAGGTCTTTATAACAAATACAACAATGGAGGTCATGCCTGTATGCAGGGTTGATGCGGTTAAATATTCTGCAAGGGGTATCACAAAGCTGCTTCATAAGACATACAGAAAATTTGTTCAGGCGTACATTAAAAATCAGGACTCATTCAGGTAAGCTATCCTCATAATACTATAGTAAACGACGAAAGAAAGTTGTCATTGCGAGGGCGATAGCCCGAAGCAATCTCAAGACTGGGATTACTTCGCTTCGCTCGTAATGACAAATTGCATGTCAACTTATTTAAGTCGTTCACTATAATACAAACGTATTACTGCCGTTTTATTCTACCGGCGGAAGGGTAATGCGAAAAGTGCTTCCTTTGCCTTCGTGAGGTTCAAGCGTAAGGTCTCCGCCGTGTTCCTTGATTATACCGCGGCTTATGGCAAGTCCAAGTCCTGTTCCTCTGTCCGGCTCTTTTGTTGTAAAGAACGACTCAAAAATCTTGTCCCTTATTTCATGGGGAATACCTCTGCCGGTATCACTGACATCAATCGTAACGCCGCCGTCCGGGTTTTTGTGTCCGCGTATGCTCAGCACCTGCTTCTCATTTCTTGGCTGGTCTTCCATTGCGTCTCTGGCATTGGTCATAAGATTCAAGAAAACCTGCTCAATCCAGCTTGGGTTTGCCAGCACATCCGGGAAATCAGGAGGGAAATGCATTTCAATCCCGATATCTCTTACTTTAAGCTGCTCTTCTATCAATAACAATGCACCCATAACCGAATCTGCAACATCTATCAGCTGAAGGTGGCTGCTGCCTGTCTCTTTCCGGGAAAAAACCCTCAAATGTTCAATAATATCCTTGACCTTTGCTATCTGATTATCTATCTTGCTGAGATTTCTTTCCACTACAGGCAATGACGGAACTTTTCCCTCCTTTGTGTCAAGCAGCATTGAATGGTTAGTGCGGGAGATGCTGTTTAACAGCAGGTTGATTTCACGTGCTATACCCATAGCCATTTCACCAAGTTGTGACAGACGGCCTGTATGGAATACATGGGCATAGGCCTCTTCCAGTTCCTTTTGCACCCTCTTGGATTCGGTCATGTCTTCACAAATAGTGACAATGCCTATAGGCTCTCCATCATCATTCTTTACGGCATCAGACATCAGATAAACCGGGAATATGCTTCCGTCCTTTTTTATATTGACACTTTCCCGCGCCCAGCCTTTTATCGCATTCATATCCTCAAATGCTATGGGCCGGCCCATTCCGGGCGGAGAGAAAATCCTGACGCTCTTACCAATAAGTTCCTCCTGCGCATATCCATGCATTTTAGCCTCAGCCGGATTCGTATAACGGATTACATTGTCACGGTCAGCAAATGTAATCCCTGTCTTGGTATTTTCAACAGCTTTTACCATCAGCAAAAGCCCCTCTTCTGCGCGTTTGCGCTTGATAGTCTCTTCTTTTAGTTCAAATGTCTGTTCCTCCAGGCGCTTCGTAGTCGCTTCAAGTTTTCTCATGAGATTATTAAAAGAAACCGATATGTCATGGAGTTCGGCAGTGCTTTTCTGAACCTCCATCATGTACATTTCTCCGGCCTCTGCCTTTTTCATATAACCGGAGATCAGTATGAATTCACTGAAAACCTTCCTCAGAATAATCAGGCCGGCAAGAGCAAGAACAAGCGTCAGCCCGATCAAGACCAGGTAAGCATTATCCGACCTTAAAGAGATATTTTCTTTATATAAAATATACAGGACGACAAAAGAAGGCAGCAAAAACAGCAGGGAAGCAATAATCGTAAGCTTATCTCGTAAGCCCTTGCCTTCCATGCTTAATTTTTCAGGGACAGTCTTCATTTTACTCCGATGATTGTATCTTATCCTGTGCTTATCAGGCAAACAGTTGCATATCTATTAACAAATCATATCATAACAAAATCACATTTGCCACAAAGAAAATTCAGGCGACAAATCATACCATGCCCAACCCTTTAATCCCATCCTCTATATCTTTTCTTATAACATTTATCACATCCGGAAAATTCAGCGGCACCTCTCCGAGTTCCGGCCTTATCTCCTTTGTATTGATGGAATAAACCTTAGCATTACGCCTGTGTTCATAGATAAAATCAATTTGAGGATTGCCTGCAATTAAAACAATTAGGGTATCAGCAATGTTACCGAGAGGCTTTCTGTCTATGTGGCTGTATTTAAAACAGGCAGATATTGCAGCGCCTTTACCCTCTTCCGATTTTATTGAGATATCTCCGCCTGCCTCCCTTGCCGACTGCGCAAGAAATGAAAGCCCGAACCCGACTTTTCTTGTTGTGCGCGTTGTATAAAAAGGGTCCAGAACCTTTCTTATGAACTCATCCGTAATACCTCTGCCGTTATCTTCTATTTCAACAGAGAGAAGGTCTTTACCTGCATCCTCGGCTATTGTGATTTTTATAATAGTTGCGCCCGCAGCTATAGAATTTTCTGCTATATCAAGTATGTGGAGGGAAATATCTTCCATATAAAATTTTCAGTAATGATTATTCCTGAAATCAGGTATCTTGTGAGGCAGGCACAGGAGCTCAAGGGCTGAGAGGTTTATGATAAGACTTGTCATAGGCTTTGGTTAAACACTAACAACATCGTTTATATTAACTTGCAACAGCGCTTACTTCAAGCTTATAGAGATTTCGTACAGGGAATTTTTTGCTTGCGTCAAGGATTTCGATGCTGACAATCTCGTTCTTAGCGGTCGTATGCAAGATAACACCTTCTGCCATTTCAACCCCGCCTTCCGGCTTTTTGGATGACAACTGTATGTATGCAGCGTCAACTTCTTTGTCATATTTTACTTTCATAGCTTACCTCCACAGTTTTTTCTTTAGTTGAGAATCTTGCACCGTGTAGAAAGAAGTTGTTGTTTATTGTTATCTAAGTTCCGGGTAATACTCATATTTTCTCGGCTCCAGCCTCGGCTGCTCATCCTTGCCTATCCATGTAAGTTCAAGTTTTTTGGGTTTGTTTGACATTGATTAAAGTAAGCCGTTCGGTTTCTTAAAATCAAAATTAACCTTGTAGCCTTTGGTGGTCAACTTTACTAAAATATTTCTCTTATATAATTTGTTACATACGCTTCTTACTTTTCTACCTATATTCTCAAATTTTTTTATATCAATTTTGGAACCAATTTCTGTCTGGTATATCTCAGGAGTAATCTGTCTCGCAGATACCGGTTCTTTGTTGTAATATGTGTATCTGTAAATAATGTTCAGTATTTTTTTTGACAGAGAATCGAGATACATATATTCGGATTCAAAAATCGCTTTCAGGTTAGGCGAAAAATCGTCTTTCATAAGCTCCCTGTCAACCATGTAAAGAGGCGCGTTCTCCGTGCTGGAAGGATGTTCAAATATCAGCCCTGCCTTTTTCAAAGACTCAATTACATTGAAGTGATTATTGCTTTCAGTAAGTAGAATTGTATAAAGCCTTTTACGATTAAGAACTTCTGATTTATAAAAATAGGCAAGAACAGATTTATGATGAATAGTTAAATTGTCGTTCAATTTTTGATATATGTAATTTTGAAAGCTGTTTAACCATGCTTCAATCTGTTCATCGATCAGTTTTCCAGACGGAATTCTCAGGCAAATTGTATCCGGGTTGCTTAGATCATAATAAGGCAGGTCAATCTTGTTTGTCAGGCAGGTATTAACCAACGTAGCCATTCCTCTGCCTTTGCTTTCTATTTTTTCGAATACTTTCAAGGCAGACGCAAGCTTGGGATTTTTGGTCTCTGGGATGCCGGGAATAATCCTTCTAACCTGCATTTCATGTGTCGGCTGAGATACAATAAGTTTCTGTTTGAATGAGCCTGGGTTCTTAATTTCAAGATAATCATTCGGTTTTATAGTAACAGCAATAAAATTGTTTGAATAATAATCCCTATGGGCTAAAGCGTTATTTATCACCTCTCGTATCAGATCTTCAGGATATTCGGGTTCTGTTGACCCACCGCCGCTAACTGACCGCCCTATCTTTATATTGCCCCATACAAATTTGAAAGTATCTTCCATCAGATTTATGACATCATTTCTGAATATCTTTTTGTCTTGTGCAATAGCTTCTCCGGTTTCAAGATAGCAATCTACCTCAACTCTATTTTCAAGAAAATGGAATGGTTCGTCTCCACAAACAAGCATACCGAGGGTAGTTATCTGCTCCTGTCTTATGAAATACTGCCTTGCAAGAAAAGACATGGACTGTTGCAAATCCGCCTTTAGTGTTTCTTTCTTTATTTCCCTATTAAGCAGATTGACATAATAATTGATTTTTTCAAGACTTAAATCATTTAAAGAAGCGTCTTTAATTGGTGTTATTTCTTTTGAGTACTCAAGCTCTTGTTTATATTCCCGATGCTGAAGTATCTTTGTGTCGGGTATTTTTTTATCCTGTGTTAAAATACGCTCAAAATAAACCCCGCTAAATTTCAGATACTTCAGGTCTTCCGGTATCGGACGGACAGAGATAACTACCAGATTAGCATTCTGAAAATCTTCATATTCAAAGGATATATAATCAGATAAATTAGGAATTGTTCCATTATCCACCTGAAATACCTTAGAGCAGAGGTCAATCAGGTTTGACTCATTATTTCTGTCAAATCCTTTTAAAATATATTGCTTATTTTTTTCATGGATGCCTGCAATAATATAACCGCCATTGGTATTCAGGAAAGCACAGACCGTCTCTTTGAGGGATTTCGAATCACTACTGGTTGATAAATCTTTCAACTCCACTATGTCTGTTTCAATAGGGATGTACTTCCCCGTTTCAAGTGAAGATTGAATCTTAGACAAAATATCACTTATATATTGATTCTTCATGAATCTTTACTCCTTAAGTCAGCTTCCATTTTACAAGAAACAATTGGTTTGTTTCTATCATTTGTTTCATCCACGTCAAAAAGTCCAAGAGGTTTTAAACGGCTGGCGGGTTCGTCAATGGTCTCAATCTTCTGCATCGGCATAGCACATCCGGCAATATCCACCTCGCGCCGGTTGCCATACTCATCATACTTCCCCTCCCACACAAGCTCCGTCTTCCTTGTGCTTAATGGATGTGGATTGTCAGAACCGTATTTAGCGCTATTGTCAGGCATGACAGATTATAGCAAAAAACCTTTTATTTATAGGAGAAAAATTAGTAACTTTTGAAATCAAAAACTAACCTTTCTTCCCTCAACGCCCTTGAGGGCCAGAGATAGTTCCTCAAATATAGAATGGTTCATAAAAAATCTTGTCGTCCTTCTTCCTACATCTTCTATCCTGTGCGCGTCAGACGAGGAAATCCATGGAATATGACTGTATGCGCCGTATCTTAGAAGCGCCTCTTTAAGTTTCAGCCTGTAGGAGATTTCCAGCGCATCAAATTTAATGTCAGGATGAATGAACCCGAGCTGCCCTATGATTCCAAACACATCCCTGTCAATATGGCTTGCTGCTGCAATGCCGTTAAAGCCGTGTATCAATTCAACTACTTTATTTACTGAGAGGCTTGTAGCGCCTATCAGAAGCCTTTTATTAAACCCCAGGACCTCATTATCCTCATTGACAACAACCTGCATGCCAAATTTATCCCCGTCATTTTCTCCTGCCTGAAGTTTCTCATAAACAACTGCCTGCATCTTAAGAACGCTTTCTGTGTCTTTGAAAAAACCAAGGACATGAACCTCTTCTGAAGAACTGATTTCCATTCCTGCAATAACATTTATCCCTTTTTTCTTTGCAAGGTCTTTTGTTACTTCGACGTTTTCAGCAGAATTATGGTCGCAGACAGCTATTATGTTTATCCCGAGCGATGCAGCCTTTTCTACAATTCCCTTCGGCGTCATCGAAAGCTCTGCACAGGGGGAAAGACATGTGTGGATATGAAGGTCTGCTACAAATTCTACCGGCATCTCAGGCCAAGGGTATAAAGCCTGCCAATGAGTTCAAAGGCTGCAAGCGGGCTTGTCATTACCGGGATATTCTCTTCAGAGGCCTTTTTCAGGGTATCGCCATCAGGCATCCTGTTATTCACAAGTATGATTCCTGCAAGGCCCTTTAAAGAGGCTACGGCAACGATATTAAGGTGGACCTGAAGCGTTATCCAGATAGACCCTTCCTTTGCATTCCCGATTACATCGGACAGGAGGTCGCTCGCATAACCTCCGGTTACTTCCCTGTTTAAATCCATTCCCGGCGTCTTTACTTCAAGAGAAAGGCTGTTAACAAGCTCCTGCAGTTTCATGGGTTACTCCTTCAGGCAGTTTTATTTAAATTTATAATAAACTCGAGTGTGGTCCCCTCTCCGACAACGGAATTTACAGTCAGTTTGTCCGTGCTTCTTTTGATATTCGGAAGCCCCATGCCGGAGCCGAATCCCATCTCCCTGATGTAATCAGGCGCGGTTGAATAACCTTCTGTCATTGCAAGTTTGATATCCGGAATGCCCGGCCCCATGTCCTGAACAATAATCTTTATCATCCCTGAGGTTATGGAATAGTGCATCATGCCTGCCACAGCATATATAATCACATTCACCTCTGCCTCAAAGGCTGCTATGGCCGCCCTCCGGATAATATCAGGCTGGACGCCCATGCCTTCAAGTATTGCTTTTAAATTGCTTGAGGCAACACCTGCCTTTGCAAAGTCTTTTCCCGTCAGAAAAAATACACCCTCTGTACTCTTATTCATTTATCTCTGTTAGAACGCCCCTGAAGTCCCTTCTCAAAAAGCCTGCCGCATGTGCCAAACATCGAAAAATCAGTCACAAGCAAAGGAATATTTTTTTCTTCCGCGAGAGAAATTGTTTTTATGTCAGGCCGTTTGCCCTGAACAAATATTATTGCATTCATATCAGCCATCTCAGCGGTGCGTATGACCTGAGAATTGGTGAGGCCTGTTATCAAAATGGAGTTGGTAATGGAGAATGCAAGAACATCGCTCATAAGGTCAGCGCAGTAGGCCCTCCCTATTTCAAGCTCCATATCGCCATTTTTTGAGAGGACTACTGCATTGAGTATCTCTTTGATCTCGCCTAATTTCATGCTTTTGACAGATGCCTCTTATACCTTTACTGCCTCTATCCTTACAGCGTCTGTGTATGCTGTGCCGTTTTCTGAAAAATGCGTAAGCGCATTGACACGTCCGTGTGGAAAATGAACTGACGTAAAGACTGTCCCTGATGGAACTGCATCTGAAACCTTTGCCTTCAGATAAACAGTGCCCCTCCTTGAGGTTATCTTGACATGGCTGCTGTCGGATATTGCATACTTTCCGGCGTCTTCATCATTTATCTCAAGAAATGCCTCTGAGACAACCAGATCAAGGGCCTTGGATCTTGTTGACATGGTTCCCGAGTGCTGCAGAATATCTCTCGTTACAAACGCCAATGGATATTCTGTGTCAGGCTCTTCTGCCGCTGCATAAGACACAGGGTTAAATACCCTTTTATCTGATGCAGGTTGTTCCTGTATTGTGTTCTTGATTTCTTCAGAAATATCTTCAATATTTCTGACGGCAATTTCCCTTCCCATAGACAAAGACAGATTTCTCAGTATCTGCCAGTCAGGCAGGGACTGACCCGGAGCATCAACTATCTTTTTTAACTTCTGGGGCGCTCCCTCGGCATTGATAAATGTGCCGTCTTTTTCAGCCCAGCTTGAAGCGGGAAGGACTACATGAGCCAGCTTCGCTGTCTCTGTTAAGGCAATATCCTGAACAACAAGCAGTTCAAGGGATTTAAGATTCCCCATTATCTTTGAATTGTACGGGAAGGCAGAAACAGGGTCTTCGCCCATTATATAGAGCGCATGAAAAGAGCCGGATTTATACAGCATATCGAATATATTTTTACTGTCTGACGCCCCCAGCCCCATATTATACAGCCCGTATGTGTTTGCATATTCCGCAGGTATTTGCAGCGAACCTGCGTCCTCTCCCAGAAGTATTATCATATTCGAGGCAGCAAGTACCGTATCAGCGCCTTTTGTGTTTTCTGTAAGACTGACTGTAAAGGAGATCATCCTGCTCTTTGCCTTTGCAAGCATCTCTGCCGTAGCTGCAAGGTCTTCTCCGGATATACCCGTAATCTTTGACACTTTATCAGCAGTATAGTCTTTCAGGCTCTTTTCGAACTCCGGGAAGCCTGAGAACTTTGAGACAATCTCCCTGTTGAAAAGACCCTTGTCTATAATGAGTTTCATTAACCCGTTAAGAAATGCAACTGAGGTTCCCTGTTTCATTCTCAGATGGCTTAAACTGTGCCGTGTAAGCTTTGTCTCCCTTGAATCCGCCACAATCAGGTTTGAGCCTTCTCTTTTTGCCTGAAGGATATTAAGACCGAAAACAGGGTGCGTAATGGTTATATCCGACTCTATTATCAGAATAACTTCCTTGCCCAAAGGCGCTTTCAGGTTTATCGGATGTGTTTTCATTCCCAAAGCCTTATCCAGCTCCTTCTGTACCTTTGAATATCCAAAGGCAGCAGAAGAGTCAATATTATTTGAACCAATAACATTCAGCATGAATTTTCTCAGCATGAAGTTGTCTTCATTCGTGCATCTGTGAGAACCTATGGCGCCTACAGATTCCCTGCCATAGGAGCTTATAACGTATTTCAGGCTTTCGCTTATGTATGTCAAGGCCTCTTCCCATGTCGCAGGGACAAGGTTCCCCTCTTTTCTTATCATAGGCGTCTTAAGGCGGTTCTCGCTGTATATGTAATCAAACCCAAACCTGCCTCTCCCGCACAGGTTACCCTCGCTTCTGCCGTTATCTTCTTTGGCCCTTGACCTCAGTATCTTTCCCTCCCTTATTCCCAGTGTCAGGGTGCAGCCGCAGCCGCAGAAAGGACAGATTGTGTCTTTTTCCTCGAGAAACCATGCACGCGCCTGAAACTTGAAGGGCTTGCTTAAAAGCGCGCCTGTAGGGCATATATCTATACACTGCCCGCAGTAATCACATTCAAGGATTTCACCGAATGCAGGCTGAACAACGGTGGGGAAACCCCTCCCGATAAATCCCAATGCGCCCCGGCCCTGATGCTCGGAGCAGATACGCACACATTTGCCGCAGAGGATGCATCTGTTGGCGGTCAGCTCAACCAATGGCCCCCTTACATCAGGAGGCATATCTTTCCTGTGCCTTTTAAAACGTCCTTCGGGTTTGCCGTATTCATAAGCTATGTCCTGAAGGTCGCATTCGCCTGCCTTATCGCATACCGGGCAGTCCAACGGATGATGGATAAGTAAAAGTTCAAGGACAGTCTGACGCGCTTTTCTTAACTTTGGGGTCTCTGTTTTAACTACCATGCCGGAAGCTGCTGGTGTCGAACATGAGGCAAAAAGCCTGGGCTGGCCTTCGACTTCAACAACACAGAGCCTGCATCCTCCGTAAGGCCTGAGCCTTTTGTCGTAACACATATTTGGTATCTTAATCCCGTTCATCTGGGCTGCCTTAAGAATTGTAGTGCCCTCTTCCACGGATATCTTTTTATTGTCAATTATCAGGTCTACCATTTTATGCTTCCCCCTTTTTTGTTTCAGTTTCTGTTGTCACTCCGACTAATTCCGAAGGGTCGCCTTCAAAGTTGGCAGGCAGAATTTTTATAGACTTGAATTTGCATGCCTCATAACAGCTTCTGCAACGCACGCAAAGTTCCTGAATAATCTTGTGCGGCTTTTTCTTCTCGCCCATTATGGCCTTAGACGGGCATCCTCTCAAACATGCTCCGCAGCCCTTGCACAGTTTTTCATCAATCCAGAAGGTGGTCAGATTGCGGCATACGCCTGCCTTGCACCACTTGTGTTTTATATGGGATTCATATTCGTCCCTGAAGTATTTTATTGTTGTAAGCACCGGGTTCGGAGCTGTCTGTCCAAGACCGCAAAGAGATGTGGCAATTATATCCCGGCCCAGGTCCAGAAGGGTATCTATATCTTCTTCCTTTCCCTTTCCTTCTGTAATGTCAGTAAGCATATCAAGCAGTATTTTTGTTCCCACCCTGCACGGCGTGCATTTGCCGCAGGATTCATCTGCCGTAAATTCAAGGAAGAATTTGGCTGTTCCAACCATGCATGTATTGTCATCCATGACAACCATACCGCCGGAGCCCACAATAGCTCCTGTTGCAACGATATCTTCGTATGTTACAGGTATATCAAGGAGACTTTCAGGTATACAGCCTCCTGAAGGCCCACCCATCTGCACGGCCTTGAATTTTCTTCCCTTCTTGGGTCCGCCACCTATGTCATATATGATAGTCCTGAGCGGAATTCCCATCGGGACCTCAACCAGACCAACATTATTTATAGCGCCTGTAAGTGCAAATACCTTGGTGCCTGTGCTCTTTTCAGTGCCGAGACTCCTGTACCAATCAGAGCCATTCAGGATTATAGGCGCTATCTGTGCCAGGGTTTCGACATTATTAAGCACCGAGGGTTTGTCCCACAATCCCTTGTGAGCAGGGAATGGAGGCCTCGGCCTGGGCATCCCGCGCTTTCCCTCCAGGGAACGCATAAGCGCAGTCTCTTCACCGCATACAAAAGCGCCTGCTCCAAGATAAATCTCAAGTTCAAAATCAAACCCTGTATCCAATATATTCTTTCCCAGAAGCCCTGCCTCTGTAGCCTGATCTATTGCCAGATGAAGACGCTTCACAGCCAAGGGGTATTCAGCCCTGACATAGATATAGCCGTTATGTGCTCCTATGGCCCTGGCCCCTATAATCATGCCCTCTATTACTGAATGAGGGTCTGCCTCCATAACAGACCTGTCCATGAATGCGCCGGGGTCTCCTTCATCGCCGTTACAGAGCATGTATTTGATATCGGATTTAACCTTGGACGCAAAGTCCCATTTCAGCCCTGTAGGAAAACCTGCGCCTCCCCTTCCTCTCAATCCGGAGTCTTTCACGACCTTGATTATATCTTCAACAGTCATCTGGGTAAGCGCCTTTGCCGCTGCCTGATAGCCATCTCGCGCAATATATTCTTCAATCTTTTCAGGGTCTATAAGGCCCTTGTTCCTTAAAACCCTTAATACCTGATGCTTGAAAAAAGGAATGTCTTTCATCAGCGGTATTGCTGTCTTTTTCTCGGGTTCTTTAAACATCAGTTTCTCGTAGGGCCTGCCTTTGAGAAAATGCTCTTCAACTAATTTGGGGATTTCTTCAACTGTCAACTTCTGATAAAAGATTTCATCTGGATAAACCGACAGGACAGGACCTTCAGCGCAATAACCATTGCATCCTGTAAGGACTATCTTTATTTCTTCATCAAGCCCCCTTTTTTGAATCTCCTCCCGGAGGGCGTCTCTGACTTTCGTTGTTCCACTGGCAACACAGCCTGTTCCTGCACACAACATTAAATTTGCACGAAACTTTTCCATCAATATCCTCCTAAATATCAGTGTCAGTGTCTGTGTTCTGTGTCAGTTTTTCTTTACTGACACTGTCACTATTCACTGTCACTTTTATTAATATGTTGTCTCACTTCCAATTACCAGTGCATATTTTTCTACGGGATTGCCGCCGAGTATATGCTCTTTAAATATCTCCCTTATCTTCTCGTCGTTCAGGTCGCAATACTTTACCGGCGCCTGATTCATTATCTCCACAGTGGCCAGCGGCTCGCGCGCACAGAGACCTGCACAACCGGAGGTAGTAACTATAACATCGCTTGTATTGGCCTTTGCTATCTCATCCATCAATGCAGTCATGACATTTCTCGCGCCTGCCGCAATCCCGCATGTGCCCATATGGACTGTCACCTTTGCCCTGTAGCCGCCTTCCCTCAGCGTGAAATCCGCCTTATGCTTTTCCTTAATCTTCTGAAGGTCCTCTATTTTCAATCTTGCCATCTTATCCCTCCTTTACAAAAAACTTTATTGCTCAATTTATAAGTTCAAATATCTCTGCTTCGATTAATTATCCTTCAGCCTTTAATTTGTAATCTTCTTTATACTCTTTATTCAATGGCAATAAGTATATATTATATAAATATCCACTTGCAAAGTATTCTTCTACCTTTCAAACGCTGGGTGTATGTCATATTCTGTGTTTGTGTTAGTAAGATTCTTAAGATACCCGCCTCCATCAGGATTTACAAGCCATATATCATAATCGCCGTCTTTGCTTGAACCAACGGCAATGGCTGCTCCGTCCGGAGACCATGCTGGAATAGATTCATCGAAGTTGGCTCCATTAGAATCTGTCAGTTTTGTGATTGTTCCTGTGTTTATATTCACTTTGTAGAGCTGATAATAGTTCTGCGGAGAAACGTTCCTTATAAAGACTATCTCGTTTCCATCTGGACTCCAATAAGGAGCAAAATCATCGTATCCGTCATTTCCGCAGGTTATAGGGCCTATCGGGTTTCCGGAGGAATCCATTAGATAAATTACATCGAAATTCCAACAGTTTGCCCCTCTCTCAGGAGCGTCAAATCTTGAATATGCAATGGTCGCTCCATTAGGTGACCATGCAGGATGAACACTGCCAGAACAACCTGGAACATTCGTAAGCTGTGTTCCTACTCCTGTTGTTACGTCAATGGTGAATATCTCATAGTCTGCATAATTCGGCAGGCACTGACCTGTCTCCCTTTGAAAGACTATCTTTTTCCCATCAGGTGACCAGTCAAACCCGTCTCCTGTCGTCAGCATACTTAATCCTCCGCTGGCAATATCTAACACTTATAAGGCCCACCCGTGTCAAGAGACAAAGAACTCACATCGGAAATAAAAACAGATAAAATTCCATTTCCTTATTTTTTTAAGACTGTATTAAGCCCTGACTTAATTTCCATAAACGGC